>Ga0209816_1000057_pt1 | contig 86851 bp, 90 predicted proteins | sample CoawatmetaG01DNA_FD_187509 | JGI IMG/M metagenome (GOLD analysis project Ga0209816, IMG submission 187509) | Marine microbial communities from the West Antarctic Peninsula - Coastal water metaG017-DNA (SPAdes) (version 2) | ecosystem: Environmental > Aquatic > Marine > Coastal ...
GTGGTGGCTTCGGTGGCGGCGGCTTCGGCGGCGGCGACCGTGGCGGCTTCGGCGGCGGCGGCGGTGGTTTCCGCGGCGGCGGCGGTGGTGGCGGCTTCAGCGGCGGTGGCCGCGGCATGCCCCCGCAGGTCGTCGGCGAAGGCACCGGCGTGGTCAAGTTCTTCAACGCGCAGAAGGGCTTCGGCTTCGTCGTCCGTGATGACGGCGGCGAAGACGTGTTCGTCCACATCTCGGCGGTCGAGCAGGCGGGCCTTAGCGCGCTTGCCGAAGGCCAGCCGCTCGGCTTCACGCTGGTCGACCGCGGTGGTCGCATCTCGGCGACCGAGCTGAAGATCGACGGCGAGCCGATGGCGGTGACCGAGCGCGCGCCCCGCGAGCCGCGTGAAGGCGGCTTCGGCGATCGTGGTCCTCGCGCCGGCGGCGCCGGTGGCCCGCAGCGCCAGCTGACCGGTGAGAAGGCGACCGGTACGGTCAAGTTCTTCAACGCGATGAAGGGCTTCGGCTTCATCCAGCGCGACGACGGCCAGCCCGACGCGTTCGTGCACATTTCGGCCGTCGAGCGCGCCGGCATGGGCACGCTGAACGAAGGCGACAAGCTGCAGTTCGAACTCGAGGTCGACCGTCGTGGCAAGTATGCCGCGGTGAACCTGTCGCCGGCTTCGTAATCGTCCCGATTCGCTAATGTGAAAAGCCCGGCCCTGCGATCCGCAGGTGCCGGGCTTTTTGCGTTTCGGGGGCGGAGCGTGGGCAATGTGGCGGCCGATCTGGTGTTCGGCGCGACTGCCGTCACGGCCAGGGCCCACGGCTGATTCCATTCGGCCCATTGGCTTGATCATCCCCTCGCGAGGACGTTCGCATGCCACAGGCATGACGAAGGCGGAGTGGGGTAGCGTCCTGTTATTCGGACGTTCCTGTCCTCCCCCTCCGTCACCGCCTCGGGTCGATCATGCCCCCGGCATGATCTTGAACGGCCGGGGGCCGTTCATCCCGATGCGCCCTGGCGGGGGAGGACTGCCGGTCTGTTGGCAATGTCGATCGACTGGTGTTCAGCGCATCAGAAAGCTGCCCGGCAGAGCAAGGCCTTTGCCTGCGCCTCGTCTTTCATGACCGACGGCCTGCATGCGGTAGGCAGCGCGGTCTTCGCCGGAGCGTAGCGGCGAGCACCGCCCGCCTTTTGCGTTTTTCGGGCGGGCGTGCGACGGCATGTGCCGATGATGGCACGATCTTCTCTGGCGGCGATCGCCGCGGCGGTGGCGGTTCTGGGCGCGGCGGGGGCGGCCGTGTCGCGCCAGGCGGCGACGGCTCCGCAGGCCACGCGCACCAACGCGCCGCGCACGCCTGCCGCACCTCCGGCGAGGCAGGCGGTGCCCGCGAGTGCGGTGCCCGACGCCGAATCGGGCGTGCCCGTCTATGCCGCCGATGTGGTGGCGCGCTTCCCGCATGATTCGGGGGCGTTTACCGAGGGGCTGCTGTTCTGCGGCGACGCGCTGTACGAAAGCACGGGCAAGGAAGGCGCGTCGGATATCCGGCGGGTGACGCTGGACGACGGCAAGGTCGTGGCGCGCGCGCGGCTGTCGCCGGACCTGTTCGGTGAAGGAATCGCCTGCTGGCAGAAGAGCCTGGCCAGCGTGACGTGGAAGACGGGGATCGGATTCCGCTGGGCGCTGCCGGCGCTGACGCAGACGGGCAAGCCGTTGCGCTACACGGGTGAGGGCTGGGGCATGACCAGCGACGCGACGTCGATCCTGCTGTCCGACGGCACGCCGGTGCTGCGGCGGATGGACCCGGCGCGCTTTGCCGAGCGGGGGCGGATCGCCGTGACGCTCAACGGGCGGCCGCTGAAGAATCTGAACGAGCTGGAATATGTTGGCGGCAAGATCCTGGCCAATGTGTGGATGAGCGGGTTCATCGCGCGGATCGATCCGGCGAGCGGCAAGGTGGAGGCGCTGATCGACCTCAGGCCGCTGATCGCGGAGATCAACAATCCCGATCCCGACGCGGTGGCGAACGGCATCGCGTACGACGCGGCGCACGACCGGCTGTTCGTGACGGGGAAATATTGGCCGACGCTGTTCGAGATCAAGCTGGGCGACGAGGTCGGCCGGGCGCGGTAAGAGCGCGCGCCTTCTTCCGTCATCCCGGCCTTGAGCCGGGATCCCGCTTCTTCTGCGGCGGCGGTGGAAAGCGGGACCCCGGATCAAGTCCGGGGTGACGAAAGGGTGCTGATCACCGGCCGGCGAGATAGCGGGCGAGCGGGTCGATCATCTCGTCGGGAATGCGGCGGGCGATGACGGGCATGGTCGCGTGGCTCTTGCGCGCGTCGACCACAGTGTCGTCGCCGCGCCACTGGCGCAGGCGTTGGGCGATGTAGCTCGCACGCTGGCCCGCGAGGACGGGATAGGGTTTGCCGGGGGCATGGCAGCTGGCGCAGGCGGGCAGTTGCTTCGCGGGCAGGCCCTGTTCGACGATACGCGCGGCGGCGGCATCGGCGTTAGGGATGGGGCCGGGCGCGGCGCCTAGGCCGGGCATGGCGGCATAGGCGTCGGCGGCGGCGCGCATCTGTTCGGGCGTCATGCGCATCGCGACCTGCTGCATCACCGCGCTGGAGCGGGTGCCGTTGGCATAGCCTTGCAGCGCGGCGAGCAACGCCGCCTGCGACTGGCCGCCGAGGATCGGCATGTCGGGCGCATTGCGACCGCGTCCGTCGCTGCCATGGCAGCCGGCGCATTGGGACAGCGGCGCGGCGGGGTCCGATTCGCCGACCAGCGCCGCGTACTGCGCGGGCGTCATGCCGGGCAGGCGGCGGACAAAGGCGACCATGCGGCGCACTTCGTCGGGGCGGTCCTGCACCGCCCAGGCGGGCATGCCGGTGTATTTGACGCCGTGCTGGAGGATCCAGAACAGCTGTTTGTCGGTCCATTCCTTGGCGTTGACGGCGAGATTCGGCGCGGGCGGGGTGGCGGCCTGCATGACGGGCGAGGGCTTCACGCCCGGCGCGCCGTGGCAGACCGCGCAGGAATTGGCGAAATGGCCCGCCGCGCTGACGAGGCTGCGCGCGTCGGCCGGGTCGTCCGGCGACGTGAAGGCAGCATGCGTGCGCACCGAGCTGCGCATCGCCCAGTGGAGGAACCAGTCGGTGATCTTCCAATGGCCGGACGAGGCGGCGAGGTTCATCACGCCCGACCAGGCGAACAGCATGCCCGCCGCACCGAGCAGGACCAAAGTCAGGATGGCGCGCAGCCAAGTGATGCGGATCGTCATGCGGGCGCTCCCTCGCGCGGCTGGAGCAGGCGGCCGAGCATCGCCAGCCCGCCGATCAGATAGGCGATGCCGCCGACGAGCAGCATGACGACACCGGCGAGCTGCTGGTCGGCGAGCGCGTCGGGGCCATGATGCATATACAGCGGTCGCGGTGCGAGGCCGATCAGCGCGCCGAGCAACGTCATGTGCATCGACGTGACGAGCAACGCCGCGACGCCGGCCGCGCGGTGGCGGGGGGCGAGGACGGCGGACCAGAGCAGCAGGCCGGCAGCGAGGAACATCGCCTGTTCGATTGCGAGCCACGCCGGCGCGTGCGCGACGAGGCGGCGCAGCGCGGGGACGTGCCAGCCCCATACCACCACCGCCTCGACCAGCGCGGCGGCGAGTGGGGTGGCGAGGCGGGGGACCAGCGTTGCGGGATCGTATCGGCTGCCCTGTAGCCCGAGCGCGATCAGCGGCGCGGCGATGGCGACGGCGATCATATGCGCCGCCATGTGGCCGGTCATGCCGAACGGGCTGAGCGCCCAGCCGACCGGCACGAGGGCAAGGCCGGCGAACAGGGGCGCGCGGCTCATCGGCAATCGCTCAGCACGATGACGGGGGCGGCGGTGAAGATCACCGCGACGAAGCTCAGGCCTGCGAGCAGCATCGTCGCGTACGCGAGGAAGCGCAGGCGGTCGATGTCGGTGCCTTCATTGTGCGGCGGCGGATCGCCGGGCGTGCGCGACTGCTGCCAGGCGATCAGGCCCGACGCGACGATGACCATGAGCGCCGCCACCGTGCCGATCGCGAAGGCGGTGGGGAAGCGCGCCCATTGCCCGAGCTTCGCACAGGACACGGCGGCCCACAGGTAGGAAAAGAGGAAGTGCACCGCCCAGGTGGTCGGGGGGACGATCAGCGTCCATAGCGTGACGCGCAGGCTGCGCGCGCGGGTGAGGAAGCGCTTCACAGCCCCGCCTCCGGGAACAGGCCGACCGTCAGATAGGTGACGAGCGCGGTGAGCGCGAAGAAATGCTGGTAGACGGTGATGTTGCGCAGGTCGGCGTCATGCGTGGGGGTCATGCGGCCGGCAAGGCTGCGCGCGAGCGTGTAGAGCTGCATGACGATGCCGACGCCGGCGTGGACGGCGGTCCAGATGATCAACACCCAGACGATCGCGGGATAGACGTTCGCCTTGGGATCGAGGCCGTCGAGCGATCCCAGCGCCGCGACGATGCTGGCGAGCGCGGCGGCAGCGCCCGCGACGAGCGCCACGCGGGCAAGCGTCACGGCGCTGCGGTGGTTGAACTCGCGGGCGGCGACGGTGGCGGCCCAACTGGCGAGGCTCAGGCCCAGCGCCAACAACGGCCCACCGGCGCCCGGCCCGGCGAAACCCGCGCCGAAATCGGGGTGGATCGTCCAGTAGAAATAATAGCCGAAGACGAGGCCGGAAAAGGCGGTGGCATCGGCCATCATCGTGATGAACATCGCCCACCAGCCGGGCGCGGCGGGGCCGGAAATGTAGAGCGGCATCGTCATGCCGTGGCCGATCGGCTTTTCGGGCTTTTCGGGGATTTCGGCGGTGTCCCACAGCCACCACAGCACGCAGGCGAGCGTGACGACGCCGCTGGCCGCTGCCGCCAGGTAGAGGTGATAGGTGGTGAGGATGAACACCGCGCCCAGCGCGACGGCGGTGATCATCGGCTTCACGCTGGGCGTGCCGAGGCGGATGACCGAGACAGGCCGCGCATCGAGGACGGAGGTGATGATCGTTTCGCGACGGCCTTCCTCGGCATCGGGCAGGAAGAAGCGGCCTTCGTCGACCTTCTGCACGAAGTTCTTCTGGTCCCAGATCGGATAGCGGCTTTCGATCAGGGGGACCGAGCGGATACCCCAATCCTCGTCGTCCGGGTGCGCCAGCCATTCGAGCGTGCCGGCGTTCCACGGGTTGCGGGGGGCCTTCCTACGCGTCGGCGAGAGGGCGAGATCAAGCACCAGCACCAGCACGCCGGTCGCGAATAGGTACGAGCCCGCGGTCGAGGCGAGGTTGAGCCAGCCGATGTTGAGGTCGGCGGGGTAGGTGAAGACGCGGCGTGGCATGCCTTCCAGGCCCGACAGGTGCATGGGCATGAAGGTGAGGTTCACGCCGACGAACATGATCCAGAAGGCGATGCGACCGAGGCGGTCGCTGAGCTTTTTACCGGTGATGAGCGGCCAGTAATAATAGAGGCCCCCGAACAGCGGCAGCAACGTCCCGCCGATCAGCACGTAATGGAGGTGCGCGACGACGAAATAGGTGTCGTGCGCCTGCCAGTCGAACGGCGCGATCGCGACCATCACGCCGGTGAGGCCGCCGATGACGAAGATCGCGAGGCTGCCGCTGGCGTAGAGCAACGGTGTCGACCATTTGACCTTGCCCGCCCATAGCGTTGCGATGAAGGCGAAGATCTGCACGCCGGTAGGGATCGCCACGGCTTCGGAGGCGGCGGAGAAGAAGGCGAGGCTGATCTTGGGCAGGCCGGTCGCGAACATGTGGTGGACCCACAGGCCGAACGACAGGAAGGCGGTGCCGACCGCCGCCAGCACGATCCACGGATAGCCGAGCAGGTGGCGCTGCGCGAAGGTGGGGATCAACATCGCGAACAGGGCGATGCTGGGCAGGAAGACGATATAGACTTCGGGGTGGCCGAAGATCCAGAACAGGTGCTGCCATAGGAGCGGGTCGCCGCCCTTGGCCGCATCGAAGAACGGCCAGCCGAGCAGGCGCTCCATCTCGAACAAGAGGTCGCCTGCAATGAGCGGCGGGAAGGCGAACAGGATCATCACCGCCACGACCAGGATGTACCAGGCGTAGAGGGGCATCAGGTTCAGCCGCATGCCCGGAGGACGGCATTTGAGCACGCCGACAATCAGCTCGACTGCGGCGGCGACCGACGAGACTTCGATGAAGCTGAGGCCCAGCATCCAGATGTCGGCGCCGAGGCCGCTGAGGTCGGTGCGCGTCGTCAGCGGCGGGTACATGAACCAGCCGCCATCGGGCGCGGCGTTGAAGAAGATCGACCCACCGACGAAGACGCCGCCGAGCAGGAAGCTCCAATAGCCGAACGCCGACAGCCGCGGGAACGGCAGGTCGCGCGCGCCCAGCAGCTGGGGCAGGAGGATGATCGACACCGCCTCGAACATCGGGACGGCGAACAGGAACATCATCATCGAGCCGTGCAGCGTGAACAGCTGGTTGAAGGTATTCGCCGAGACGAGATCGTTGTCGGGCACCGCCAGCTGCGTGCGCATGATGAGCGCGAGCACCCCGGCGAACAGCATGAAGCCGAAGGCGGTCAGCGTGTACCACACGCCGATGCGGTTGTTGTTGACGTCGGTCCAGCGGAAGAACCAGCCGGTGGGCGCCTTCCATACCGCGCGCAGGCGCTCTTCCTGCGCGGTGCGGAGCTGCGGGTCGTCTTGCGCGTGGAGGCTCATTTCAGGCCCTCGAGATAGCGGGCGATGGCGGTGGCCTCGGCTGGGGTGAGTTGCGGGAAGGCCGGCATGCGGACGCCGGGTTTGGTCTTTTCGGGGTGCCGGATGAAGGCGGCGACGTTGGCGGTCGCCATCGGCAGGATGCCGGCGGCGAGCGTTTGGCGGCTGCCGAAATGGGTGAGGTCGGGCCCGATGCGGCCTGCGGGGCCGGCGCCGCGGACGGTGTGGCAGGCGTTACAGCCGTTCTGCGCGAACAAGCGGGCGCCGTCGCCCTGGGAAGTGGACGGGCGGCGCTGGTCGGCGAGCCAGGCGTCGAACGCCGCAGGCTCCATTGCGATGACATCGAGCGCCATCAGCGCGTGGCTGAGGCCGCAGAATTCGGCGCATTGGCCGCGGTAACGCCCGGCCTTGTCGGCGCGGACGACCAATGTGTTGGTGCGGCCGGGGATCATGTCCATCTTGCCGGCGAGGCCGGGGATCCAGAAGCTGTGGACGACATCGGCCGCGGTCAGGCGGAAGGCGACCGTGCGGCCGACGGGAATGCGGATTTCGTTGGCGGTTTCGACCGGGGCGGCGCCGGCCGGGCGATAGGTGACGCGCCACCAGAATTGCTCGCCATCGACCGCGATCTGCAGATCGGCGGGCGCGATGGGGCGGGGGCGCATGAAGGGCAATGAATAGACGAGCAGGCCGAGCAGCAGAATCGTGGGGATGATGCCGCCGAGCCACAGGACGAGGCGCATGCCGCCGCGCAGGCCCAACTCGCCTTCGGGCGCGCGCACGGCGTGGCGCATCAGCAGCGCGAGCGCGACCGCGATGACGACTGCGCCGGCGAGCATCAGCAGGAACAGGTGGCGGATGTCGGCGGCGTCGGCACCGAAGGGCGCGAGCGTCGACTGGTGCGTGTTGCAGCCTGTCAGCAGGATGCAGCCGCCGGTGATGATGGTGCCCCTGATCCCCCGCATCGACGCCGAACGCTTCGGGGCCGAAACGGTTCGAGTTCAATCGTGTAAGGAAAGATTGCTGGCGTGTGATTGCCTCTTCTTCGTCAGTCTCGCACTTTCTTCGTCATTCCCGCGCAGGCAGGAATCCAGAACCTCTGACGGTACGGCTCCATCGAAGACCTGCGCGTCTGGATTCCCGCCTGCGCGGGAATGACGGTGTGGGTGTGGCGAGGTTCCGCATATCGCGCGGGCTGAGTCCGCGGACGACGTCGTCGGAGCCGAGACGCAACGGCTTGACCCCTGCCGCCGCGCGGACGATGCGCCCGCGGCATGACTGCACATACGCTCGGCCTCGATTTCGGCACCACCAATTCCGTCGCCGCAGTGGCGCGCCAGGGGCAGGCGGAGCTGGTGACGCTCGACGCGCCCGATGGTGCCGACGCGGTGTTTCGGTCGGCACTGTGCTTTTGGGAGGACGAGCGCGGGCGCGGCGGCGTGTTGTCGGAGGCGGGGCCGTGGGCGATCCGCGAATATCTCGACTTTCCGCAAGGAAGCCGCTTCCTCCAGTCGTTCAAATCGGTGGCGGCGAATGCGAGTTTTGATACCGCGCCGGTGTTCGATCGGCGGATGCGCTTCGAGGAACTGGGCCAGCTGTTCGTCGCCAAGATGGCGGCGCGCGCGAAGGGCGCGATGGCACGCGCGGATCGGGTCGTGGTCGGCCGGCCGGTGACGTTCGCGGGCGCCAAGCCCGACGAGGCGCTGGCGAAGGCGCGCTACGATGCGGTGTTCGCGCAATTGGGCGCGGAGGTGCATTACGTCTACGAGCCGATGGGCGCGGCGTTCAGCTACGCCGAGCGGCTGGCGGACCCGGCGACGATCCTGGTCGCGGACTTCGGCGGCGGCACCAGCGACTTTTCGGTGGTGCGGATCGCGGCGCCGGGCGCAGGGCGGCGGTGCGAGCCGCTGGGCCATGCCGGCGTCGGCATCGCGGGCGACCGCTTCGACCGGCGCATCGTCGAACATCTGGTGATGCCGATGCTGGGCAAGGGCGGCACCTATCGCTCGTTCGACAAGGTGCTGGAGATTCCGGGCGGCTATTTCGCCGATTTCGCGGACTGGTCGCGCCTCGCGCTGATGCGCAACCGCAAGACGCTGGCCGAGCTGGAGAAGCTGCGCCGCACCGCGACCGATCCGGAGGCGATCGGGCGGATGATCGCGGTGATCGAGGAGGAAGAAGGATACCACCTCTACGACGCGGTCGGGCGGCTGAAGCGCGCGCTGTCGGTGGAGGAGGTGGCGGAGTTCCGCTTCGAGGGCGCGGGGCTCAACATCGCGGCAGAGGTGCGGCGGGCGGATTTCGAGGCGTGGATCGCGCCCGATGTCGCGCGGATCGATGCGGCAGTGGATCAGGCGCTGGTCGCGGCGGGCGTTGCGGCGGAGGGGATCGACCGGGTGTTCCTGACCGGCGGTACGTCGCTGACGCCGCGTATCCGGCGGTTGTTCGCCGAGCGGTTCGGCGAGGCGCGGCTGGCGACGGGCGGCGAGCTGACGTCGATCGCGCATGGCCTGGCGCTGATCGGGCAGCAGGCGGATGTGGGGGTGTGGGCGGTGTAATCCTCCCCAAGTCCTCCCCCGCCAGGGGGAGGTGGCGCCGGCGAAGCCGGTGACGGAGGGGGAGTTTAGCGGCGTACCTCGTAACAGCGTCCACCGCCGTCCTCCCCCTCCACCATTCGGCTGGCGCCGAACGGTCCCCCTCCCCCTGGCGGGGGAGGAATTGGGTGGCCGGGGTTGCCGCCCGCCTCATCCACGTTAGCATGCGGCAACATCCCTGCCGGAGATCCCCGATGCGTCGTTCCGTTCTGCTGCTGTCCTCGATCGCGCTTCTGTCGGTGGGGGTGCAGGCCCAGACGCAGACGAACCCGAACCTGCCGCCGCCGGGCGGCGATATCCCGGCGAAGTTCGTGCTGCCGACCGCGGATCACGATTACATCAAGCGCGACGTGATGATCCCGATGCGCGACGGGGTGAAGCTGCACACCGTCATCGTCATCCCCAAGAATGCGACCAATGCGCCGATCGTGCTGACGCGCACGCCGTACAATGCCTCGGGCCGTGCCAACCGCAGCGATTCGCCGTCGATGGTCAATGCGCTGCCGCTGTCGGACGAGATCTTTTCGAAGAACGGCTATATCCGCGTCTATCAGGACATCCGCGGCAAATACGGGTCGGAGGGCGACTATGTCGTGACGCGGCCGGTGATCGGCCCGCTGAACCCCACCAAGGTCGATCACACCACCGACGCCTATGACACGATCGATTGGCTGGTGAACAAGGCGAACCTGCCGCAGTCCAACGGACGCGTCGGGATGATCGGGTCGAGCTATGAAGGCTTTACCGTCGTCATGGCGCTGCTCCATCCGCATCCGGCGCTGAAGGTCGCGGCGCCGGAAAGCCCGATGATCGACGGCTGGATGGGCGACGACTGGTTCCATTATGGCGCGTTCCGTCTCGCCAATATCGCCTGGATCGGCGGGCAGACTGGCTACAAGTCGGGCGGGCCGCTGCCGCCGACCGGCGGCTGGGACGATTACGACAATTTCCGGACCGGTTCGGCGGGGGATTGGGCGAAGAAGTCGGGCTACGACCAGCTGCCCTATTGGAAGCGGATGTCGGACCATCCGGCCTATGACGCCTTCTGGCAGGGACAGGCGCTCGACAAATTGCTCGCCGCCAACCCCTCCAATGTGCCGACGATCTGGGAACAGGGCCTGTGGGACCAGGAGGATATGTATGGCGCGATCACCAGCTGGGAAGCGCTGAAGGCGAAGGGGAAGACCGGCAACAACTTCCTGGTCATGGGGCCGTGGCGGCACAGCCAGATCAACCGCGAAGGGCGCAGCCTGGGGCCGTTCCAGTGGGATGGCGACACCGCGGCGCAGTTCCGCGAGCAGATGGTGCTGCCGCTGTTCGACCAGTATCTGAAAGACGGGCCGGCGGCGAACCTGCCGACCGCGGCGATCTACAACACCGGTGAGAATCACTGGGACCGGTTCGCCAACTGGCCGCTCGCCTGCGACAGCGGTTGCGCGTCGCCGCTGAAGCCGATGTACCTGCAGGCGAATGGCGGGCTGGGCTTCGACACCGCGGCGGCCGGGGGTGACAGCTATGTCTCCGATCCGTCCAAGCCCGTGCCGCACCTGCCGCGGCCGGTGAATTTCGACGATGGGCGCTGGGGCGACTGGCTGGTCAGCGACCAGCGCCATGCCGATGGGCGGCCCGACGTGATGACCTACATGACGCCGGTGCTGACCGAACCGATGCGCGTGTCGGGCGCGCCGATCGCCGACCTGTATGCGACGACGACGGGGACGGACGGCGATTTCGTCGTGAAGGTGATCGACGTGTTGCCCGCGCAAAATGCGACCGATCCGAAGATGGGCGGGTATCAGCTGCCGATCAGCCTCGACATCTTCCGCGGGCGCTATCGCGACAGCTTCGCCAAGCCCTCGGCGATCCCGGCGGGCAAGGTGCAGCATTACCGGTTCCGCCTGCCGACGGTGAACCATGTGTTCCAGCCGGGGCACCGCGTGATGGTGCAGGTGCAGTCGAGCCTGTTCCCGCTCTACGACCGCAACCCGCAGACGTACGTGCCGAACATCTTCTTCGCCAAGCCGGGGGACTACAAGAAGGCGACGGTGACGATCGAGCGCGGTGGCAAGACGCCAAGCGCGGTGTTGCTGCCGGTGGTGCCAGTGGAGCAGGCGCAGGCGAAAGCGCAGTAATCCCTTGTCACCCCGGACGTGATCCGGGGTCCCGCTTTTGCCGCCGCTGAAAGACGAAGCGGGACCCCGGCTCTTCGGCCGGGGTGACGGCGTGGGTTAGGTGAGGGGCAGCGTCACGCGGAATGTCGTCGGCTGCGAATCGACCAGCGTGATCGTGCCGCCGCCGGCTTCGAGCAGCGAGCGCGCGATGGGGAGGCCGAGACCGGTGCCGCCCTGCCCGCGGCGGGTGGTGAAGAAGGGTTCGAACAGGCGCGCGGCGTCGGCGGGCGCGATGCCGGGGCCGTCGTCGTGGATGGTGAGGACGACCTGTGTCGCGTCGACAGAGGCCTCGATGTGTACGGCATGGGCGCCTGCCTGACGGGCGTTGTCGAACAGCGTCGCCAGCGCCGTTTCGATCGTCGTGGCGGGCAGCGCAACCGGTGGGATTGGGTCGGGTGCGACCTCGACCGCAAAGCTCGCCCCCCGCACCGCATCCGCCGCGCGGGCGATCACCCCGGCGGGATCGGCGCAGGGCTCCCCCGGCCCGGTCATGTCGGCGCGGGCGAGGTCGAGCAGGCGCGTCGTCAGCAGCGTCAGCCGCTGCGCATCGGCATCGACATTGGCGAGGAAGCGCGTGCGGTCGGCCGCGGCCATGTCGGGATGGTCGTGGAGCAGTTCGATCGCGCCGCGGATGCCGGCGAGCGGTGTCTTGAATTCGTGGCTGACCGCATAGGCGAAGTCGCGCAGGTAGCGCGAGCGATGCTCGATCGCGGCGGTCATCGCGGCGAAATCGGCGTAAAGGCCCTGGATCTCGATCGCGGCGGTGGGCGGCACCTCCGGCACGCTGCCGCGGCCGCTGGCGACGGCGCGGGTCGCCTGGCCCAGGCGCTCGATCGGGCGGGTGACGCCGCGGGAGATGAACCCGCTGATGACGATCAGCAGGCCGAAGATGGCAGCGATGCCGATCGCGATCTTGCCGCGATCCTCGTACAGGCCGCGGAACAGCGCGCGTGCGGTGCGCGACAGCAGCAGCACGCCGACGACGCGGCCGTTCACGACGATGGGACGGGCGTGGTGGATGCGGATCGCGGCGGCGCGGCTGAGCCATTCGAAGCGATAGACCGCACGATAGGCGCCGTTGCGGCGGAGCGTGGTGGCGGGCCGGCCGTGCAGCGCGGCGGCGACTTCGGGCAGCGCGGCAAGGCTGCCGCCCCCATTGACGAGGCGGCCATTGCGGTCGAGCAGCAGGATCGAGGCGAGCGTCGTCATCTGCGTCGCGCGCAGCACGGGGGCGAGGGTGTGCGCGGCGGCGACCGCATCCGGGGCGGGCGCGGGCGCGGGCGTCGGATCGGGACGTTCGGGCAGGATCGGGGTGAGGCTGAGGTCGACACCATATCCGGGCACGACGATGCGGGCCGGATAGAGCGGCGTGCCCGGTGTCGCGCCTGGCCAGTCGGCGGCGGCGGCGGCAGCGAGCGCGGCGCCTTGCGCGACCAGCTCCGCTTCGGTCTGGCGGACGAGCGTGTTTTCGTAGACGCGCAGGAACACCGCGCCGAAGCCGGGCAGCGCCGCGACGACGAACAACGTCGCGAACAGGATCGTGCGCAGCCGCAGGCGCGGCCAGTGGCGCTTCGCCCAGGTCTTCAGCGCGATGATCACGCGCCCGTGCAGGGGCCGAGGCGGTAACCGATGCCGGCGCGTGTCTCGATCAGGTCGGCGGCGCCTATCCCCGCGAACTTGTGGCGCAGGTTGCGGATGTGGCTGTCGATCGTGCGATCGGTGATTGCGAAGCCGGGGCCATGGAGCCGGTCGATGATCGCGTCGCGGCTGAAGACCTTGGCGGGCATCGACGCGAGCAGGCGCAGGATCGAAAATTCGGTGACGGTCAGCGCGACCTCCGCGCCGTCCCAGGCGGCGCACCAGCCGTCGAGGTCGAGGGTCAGGCGGCCGTGGCCGAGCATGCGCCTCTCCTCGACCTGCGGCGGGCGGGCGGCGGTTCGGCGCAGGATCGCCATGACGCGCGCCACCACCTCGCGCGGGGAGAAGGGCTTCACGACATAATCGTCGGCGCCGAGTTCGATGCCGAGCACGCGGTCGATTTCGTCGTCGCGGCTGGACAGGAACAGGATCGGCGTGTCGCCGCCACCATCCTTGGCGCCGCGCAGGCGGCGGCAGACCTCCAGCCCGTCCATCCGCGGCATGTTGATGTCGAGGATGACGAGGTCGGGCTTGTGCGCCTGCGCCATCGCAAGGCCCGCCTCGCCGTCCGCCGCCTCGACCGGTGACAGGCCGGCCTTGTCGAGCGCGAAGGCGAGCAGCTGGCGGATATGGGGATCGTCGTCGACGATCAGCACGGTGCGGGGCATCGGGCACAGGATCATCGTTGCGGGGCCTTCGTCAATGGGGCGGGTGCCGGCGCTGGCTCGGGCGGCGGCGCGATGATGCCGCACCGGCGGCCGTCGGGCGCGGGGCGGAGGCGCGGCGGCGTGGCGCCCATCATCGCCTCGACGCGGGCGAGGCGGCGGGCGCCGCGCCATGTCCAGCCGCGTGAACTGCTCTGTTGCGCGGTGAGCGTCTGCTGCGCCTCCCAGCGGATCGAGGTGATGGCGTCGCGCGCGGCGGGATCGCGGGTCGCCTGCTCTAGCCGGGCAAGCGGCAGGATCGCGGATGGGCCGAGCGTGTCGAGGTAGCACAGGTCGAGGTCGGCGAGCGGCGTATGGCGCCGGATCGCGGTGTCGACATTCCAGGCTGCGGCGGTGGCGCGCAGATCGACGAGGGTGCAGCCCGTCAGCACGACCGCGGCGGCGAGCGCGTTGGCGTTGATCAGCCATGCGCTGGATCGGCCGGCGAGCAGCCTCCACAGGATCAGCATGAGGCCGGTCGCGACCAGCGCCATCCAGATCAGCGCGGACAGGCGCAGTACCGTCATCGAATAGGCATCGACATAATCGAGCGTGCGCAATGCGCTGGACGCGACCAGCAGCACATTCTGGACGATCCACAATGTCACCAGCCGGCGTATCGCAGGGCTCGCCGCACCGGGGCTGCCCGGGCGGAGCGTCACCAGCACGAACAGCCCGGCGAGCAGCGCGGTGACGATCAGCGCATAGGCCCCGCGATGCGCATAGTCCGCCATCGTCACGCCCGCGGGCAGGGGCGCGCCGCTCCACAGGAAGGCGAGGTCGAGCGCGTTCTGGATCGCGAAGATCGTGTTGAAGGTGGCGAGCGACAGGATCAGCGTCGCGCTACCCACTTGCGGCAGGGCCAAGGTGGGCCGCGTCCCGTCCCAGCCGGTGCCGCGCGGATCGGGGCGCAGCGTCGCCCACACCGGCAGCAGCACGACGATCGCGATCACGCCGCGGAACAAGACGACGCCGATATCGGGCAGGACCATGCCGGCGAAGGCGGATTCGATCAGTGGATTGGCCTGGGCGAACAGCGTCAGGAACAGCGCGCCGCCGGCGATCGGCAGGGCCAGCATGGCGGCGACGGCGCCAAGGCGAAGGCCGGGGCCGGCACGCCGTCCCCGCGCGCGGGCGGTAAGGCCGAGATCGCGGATGGGCAGCAGCAGCGCGCTCAGCCCGGTCCAGGCAAGGCGCAGGCCCCAGGCGATCGCGGTGTCGAAGCGTCGCCGCGGCAACAATGCGGCGAGCACGATCGCGACCAGGAACAGCAGCACGGCGAGCGCGCTGGGATCGTCGATCAGTGCCGCCACGAACAGCGCGGCGGCGGCGAGTGCGACCAGAGCGGTACGGCTGCGGCGGACGGACGGCCGGGTCGCGGCCAGTGCGACTATCCAGGCGAGTGCGGCGGTCCACAGGAAGGCAGGCGCTTGGTCGATCAGCACTTCGACGAGGCAGATCACGGCGGCGGTCGCCGCGATCTTGGCGGACAGGGTGGAGAGGCGGTGCGGCATGCAAGCATCCTGTGCGAGGGGCGCGGCAGGGATGACGGGCAGGCGTCGAGACGCGATGGCGCGGATGGTGCTGAGGTGGTGTTCGGGCCGTGCAGATCCGGTGCAGGCGTCGATCGACCGCCCTAAGGCCGTTCGCGCTCAGCCTGTCGAAGCGCTGCTGTCTGCAAGCGCGTCGCCCATCGCGTCCCACCCTTCGACAGGTTCAGGGCGAACGAGCTGAAATGGATTGCGTCAGGCCTGATCCCTGGCCCGCTTCGCCGAGCCGTCGCGCAAGGCCCAGCGCAGTACCGATCCGACGCCCGCCATGCCGGCGCGGACCATCGGGCGTCGGCCGGGTGGCGGCGTGAGGTCGTGGAGCGTCACGGCCCAGCGCGGCAGCAGGTCGATACCTGCGGCCATCAACAGCTTTTGCGCGGAGGCGAGCGCGGGCATCGCGACAGGCTGGTCGAGCAGGGCGCGGGCAACCTCGCGCGTGCGATGATCGGCGCGCAGGCACGGGCGGATCGCGGTAAAATACGCGTCCACCTCGGCGCGGCTGCGCGGGACGTCGCGCGCGCCGAGCGCTACGGCGACGCGGGCATATTCGGCGAGATAGCGGTCCTGCTCCGCCGCGGGATAGTCCGGGTCGCGGTAGCGGCGGTGCGCGGCGACGAAGCTCGCCACCTCGGCGACATGGACGAAGGTGAGCAGTTCGGGATCGTTCGCGCTGTACGGCGTGCCGTCGGGCAGCGTGCCCGCGACGGAATCGTGGATCCGACGGACGCGGGCGATCATCCGCTCCGCCGTCTCGGTCGAGCCATAGGTCGTAGCCGAGATGAACTGCGCGGTGCGGCGCAGCCGGCCGAGCATGTCGGCGCGGAAGTTGGAATGGTCCCACACGCCCGCCAGTGCGCCGGGGTGCAGCATCTGGAGCAGTAGCGCAGCGACGCCGCCCGCCATCATCGCGGTGAAGTCGCCGTGCACCACCCAGGCGGCCGAGCCGGGGCCGAACAGGCCGTCGTCGCCAGGCTGACGGGTGAGATCGACGGTGCCGTCGTCGAAGCCGACGAGCCGATGCACTTCGCGCTGGATCGCGCCGCGCAGATCGCTCATGCTGCTGTCCGTCAATCTCATGCACGTCCAACCGGTTGAGGGGTACAAAAGATGCGGCTGATCGTATCGATGATCGCAGGCCTCGCGATGACCACCGCTGTCGTGGCGCAGGAAAAGGCTGCGCCCGCCGGCAGCGCGATCGGCCGGGCGCTCGCCGATCCCGCGCGCGCCGACCAGTCGGGGGACGATGCGCGGCGCCAGGCGGCGGCGGTGCTCGCCTTTTCGGGTGTGAAGCCGGGCGACGTCGTCATCGATTATCTGCCGGGTGCCGGATATTGGACGCGCATCTTTTCCGGCATCGTCGGGCCGAAGGGCAAGGTCTATGCGCTGTGGCCGGCGGCGGGGGCGAAATATGCCGCGAAGACGCTGCCTGCCTTGCAGGCGCGGGGCCTGCCCAACGTGACCGCCGAGGTGCAGCCGACCAACCTGCCGACCGTGCCGCAGCCCGTCGACCTGTTCTGGACGGTGCAGAATTATCACGACATTCCAAACAATGGCGCCGGCGAACCCGCGCTGCGCGCATTCGACGCGGCGGTGTTCAAGCTGCTGAAAAAGGGCGGCACCTATGTCGTCATCGACCATGCCGATGCGCCCGGCACAGGCCTGTCGGGCACCGCGACGCGGCACCGCATCGATCCCGCGGTGGTGCGCCAGCAGATCGAATCGACGGGCTTCCGCTATGTCGGGTCGAGCAGTGTGCTCGCCAATCCCGCGGACGATCACACGAAGAACGTCTTCGATCCGGCGATCCGGGGCAAGACCGACCAGTTCGTGATGAAGTTCCGCAAGCCCTGAGGGGCGACGCGTCTATCGATCCGTTCGTGCTGGGCCTGTCGGAGCACGGCCATCCACGTGCGGTGCGGGTGTGGTGACGCGCCCTTCGACAGGCTCAGCACGGACGGTGGGCGGATAGGCGGCGATATGTCGTCGCGCCCACGAACCTCTCGGTCGCATGCGGCGTTGGGCGCTGCATCTGACCGGGAGAATGCGTGTGTCGTCACTTGCCAACAGCCTGCCCAAGACCCTGCTCGCCGGCGTCGCCGGGGGGATCGTCGCCAGCCTGGCGATGGATCTGTTCCAAAAGGGTGTCGCCGCGGTGGTCGACATGGGCGGCAGCAACGACGATCCCGCGACGGTGAAGGCGGCGGACAGCGTCAGCGAGGCGGTGACGGGCGAGCCGGTGACGCAGAAGCGCCGCGAGAGCGCGGGGGTGCTGGTGCATTACGTGACCGGCGCGGCGCTGGGCGCGGGCTATGCGCTGGCGGCGCGGGTGTGGCCGGAAACGACGGCGGGGTTCGGCACCGCGTTCGGCGTCGGCGTCGCGACGCTGCTCGATGATGTGGCGGTGCCCGCGTTCGGCTGGGGACCGTCGGCCACCGAGACGCCGCCGGCGATCCATGCGTACGGGCTGGCGAGCCATGTCGTGTTCGGCGCGGCGCTGGAGGGAACGCGGCGGTTCGTCGAGGCGGTGGATTGAGGCGGGACTATCGCCTCTGACTCAGCGTCACCTTGGACGCCGGGCTCCCCTCTGCGGCGACTGAAAACGCGGGAGCCTCTGGCCAGCCCCCTGAGGCGCGGTGGACCCCGGACCGAGTCCGGGGTGACGTGGTGGATGGGGTAGGCGCCGCGCTTATGCCATCGCCGCGCGCAGCGTTGCCCTGACGCCCGGTGTGCGGGGTTCGTATTCCACGGCGGAATGCAGGCTTTGCGCCATGGCGCGGATCAGCTTGGTGCCGAGGCCGGTGCCCTTGGGCGTCGCCTCGGCGGGCATGCCGCAGCCGTCATCCTCCACCGCGAGCAGGAAGATGTCGTCGCCGTCGCGGCGCAACAGCACGCGAATCTCACCGCCGACGCCGTCCGGATAGGCATATTTGCACGCGTTGGTGACGAGTTCGGTGACGATCACGCCCAGCGACACCGCCTTGTCGGTCGGCAGGCGGATCGATTCGGCGACAAGGTGCAGCGTGTTTGCGCCGTCGTCACACGACAAAGTTTCGTTGAGTTCGTCGATCAGCGACTTCAGATAATCGTGCATGTCGACGCTTTCGACGTCGTTCGCCGAATACAGCCGGCGGTGGACCTGCGCGATCGCACCGATGCGGCGCTGCGTATCGTCCAGCGCGGCGCGCGCGGCGGGGTCGCTGAGCGCGCCTGCCTGCAACCGCACCATCGCTGAGACGAGCTGCAGCGAATTGGCGACGCGGTGGTTCACTTCGGACAGCAAGGTCTCGAGCCGCGCGTTGCTGGCGCGCAGATCCTCTTCGGCGCGCGCCTTTTCCCGCGTCAGGCGGCTACGCTCCAAGACCTGTTCGAAGCTGGCGGTAAGCAGATCGAAGAAGTCTTCGCCCACCGTCTTGACGACATAGTCCGCGGCGCCCGCCTTCAACGCGGCGATCGCGATCCGTCCCTCGTCCGATCCGGTGACGTAGACCACCGGTGGCGGCTCGGGCAGCGCCTTCAGCTGCTCGAGCGTTTCCAGCCCGTCCATTTCCGGCATGTAATGGTCGACCGCGACGAGATCGAACGGCTGGCCCGCCGCCAGCATCACGCCCTCCGCGCCGCTGTCGGCGACCGTCACGCTATAGCCGCGCCGTTCGAGCGTGCGCGCCGCGAGCCGGCGCAGACCGGCGTCGTCGTCGATATACAGGACGCTGGCGGGCGCGCTGGGCGGAACCTGGGTCAGGATCAGTGTTCCTCGACCTCGGGGACCTGGATCACCGACAGGAACAGGCCGAGCTGGCGGATAGCCTGCGCGAAGCTTTCGTAATTCACCGGCTTGGTGATGTAGACGTTGCAGCCCAGGTCGTAGCAGCGTTGGATCTCGACCTTGTCGTCGGTCGTGGTCAGCACGACGACGGGGGTGCGCTTCAAGGGGCTGTCCTCTGCCTTGATGCGGGCGAGGATGTCGGTGCCGCTCATGTCGGGCAGGTTGAGGTCGAGCAGCACCAGCGCCGGGCCGTTCCTGGCGGGGCCGTCGGGCGCCTCGAACAGGAAGTGCAGCGCCTGGTTGCCGTCGGTGAAATGCTTGATGTCGTTGTTGATGCCGGCGCGACGGATGTTCTTTTCGATCAGGCGCGCGTGGCCTTCGTCATCCTCGATCATGACGATGCCGACGGATTGATGGGCGTTCATGACGCAATGTCCTGACTGGAAAAGGTGGCGGGAAGGTTGAGGCGGAAGGTCGACCCTTCGCCCAGCGCGCTGTCGACGTCGATCGTGCCGCCGAGGCGATAGGCCAGCGCGCGGACATGCGCCAGCCCGATCCCCTCGCCGGGCTGGTCCTGCTGGCCCGATCGGCGAAACAGATCGAAGATGCGCTGGTGATCGCGGGCATCGATGCCGCGGCCATTGTCGGCGACCGACACGATCACGCGATCGCGGCGCTGCTCCGCCGATACGCTGATCGCGCCGGGGCGACCGGGCTGGAGGTATTTGCTCGCATTCTCGATCAGGTTCGACAGGATCTGTTCGATCGCGACGCGGTCGGTCACGACGCGCGGCATCGGGCGGATGACGGTGAGCGTGACGCCGCGATCGTCGAGGACGTGGCGGATCGACCCTTCGATCGTGTCGACCACGGCGGCGAGGTCGATCGCTTCGGGGGTGATGACGCGGCGGCCTTCGCGCGACAGCTTCAGGATGGCATTGATCAGCCGGTCCATCTTCTGCGTCGAGGTGCGGATGAAGCCGATCGCTTCGGGCAGGTCCTCGCGCACCGCCAGCCGCGCATCCTCAGTAACGATGTCGGGGCATTGCGCCTCCGCCCGCTCGACCAATGTGGTGAGCGGCGGAATGACCGCGGCGAGTTCGGCGGTGAAGCCCATCACGTTGACCAGCGGCGAACGCAGGTCGTGGCTGACGATATAGGCGAAGCGCTGGATTTCCTCGTTCGCACGGCTGAGGTCGGCGGTGCGCTCGGTCACCGTCTCTTCGAGCCGCTCGTTGAACGAGCGCAGCGAATCGCGCGAGGCGGCAAGGTCGCGCGTGTAGCGCAGTACGGTGAGCAGCGAGGCGAGTACGACGAACGCGAGGATCACCGCAGCGGTGGCAAGGATGCCGTAGAACAGGCGGACGCTGGCGCGCTGCGCGGCGTTGCGCAGCTCGAGCAACCGGCGTTCTTCGCCGCTCATCCGTTCGAACAGCGTGCGGATCATCGTCAGCCGCCGGATGCTGGTTTCCTGTTCGAATGCGGTCACCGCGTCCGCGCGGCGACCGGCATCGACCAGCGCGATCGTGCGACTGCGCTGGTCGAGCAGGGCAGCGACCTCGCGTTGCAGCAGCGTGAAGCTCGTGACCTGGCGCGGATTGTCGTGGGTCAGCGATTCCAGCCGGTCGAGCGCAGGCGCCAGCGCCGCGCCCCATTCGCGGTAGGCGTCGCGATAGCGCACGTCGCCGGTCAGCAGATAGCCGCGACGCGAGGCTTCGCTCTGTTCGATCAGGCGCCGCGCGGTGCCGATCGCCAGTTCCACCTCATAGGTGTGGCCGACCGTTTCGGTGTGCTGTTCGCCGCGCGCGGTGGCGAGGCCGGCGGCGATGCCCGCCACGATCAGCGCGGCGAAACCCATCACCATGAAGGCGATCAGCACGCGGCCGAAGCGGCCTTCCCTGACGACGAAACGGTTGCGGATGGTGGCGATCACGGGCGCTGCCTTACGCCAGCGTTACGAACCATTCCAGAGGGGTGAGATTATACTACAGCAAGAGGTCCTGCGCGCTGGCACGTCCCACGGCGCCGCCACCGCTGCGGCGATCCATTTCGGCATTGGCGGTGAAGCGGATGTCGGGATCGCGATCGGTCAGGAAGGCCATCAGGCTTTCGTGGTCGAGCTCGCTCCACGCCTTGCCGCGATAGGGGCCGTAGCGGACGCGCGGGATCAGGCCGGGGGTCCGCGACCAGTCGAGGCATTGCGCGAGGCCCGCCTCGTTGAGCTGATCCCGCAAATGGTGCGCGGTGACATAGGCGTCGGGGAAGGCGCGGTGGACGGGCAGGCCACGCTGCTGGTCCAGCCCCTCGGGGCGGCGGTAATAGCGCAGCACCTGGTTGGAAAAGCTGGGGCTGTCCGGCCACAGGCGCAGCGCGCACTTCCAGGTGCAGATCCACTCCTGCCCGTGGGTCAGGCTGGGCGTGCAGAATTGCTGTTCGAAGTCCGCCCGATGCGCGGCGAGCGCGACGCGGCGCGGGTAGGGATCGAGCACGCGGCGCGCGACATCGTGCCACCAGGGCGCGTCAGCGACATCCTCGTCGAGGATATGGTGGATCGCCTGCGTGATCGGCGGGATGGCGCGGCCGGGATTGACCAGAATCGAGCCGCCCTCGCCCTGTAGCTCCCAGCGGCCATCGGCGCCGAGCGCGACGTCCTGCCAGCCGATTTCGCATACACCATGCGCCGGCGGCGCGCTGCCGGTGGTTTCGAGGTCGATGACGCGGACGATCTGGGGCTGGGGACGCATTGCTGGGGTAGATGGGGGATGTGGACGGATTCCGCCAGCATTTGGTGAGGGGGTGGTGAGCGGGGCTTACTTTGCAGAGACTATTGCTGTCCGCCCCCTCCGTCACGCCTTCGGCGCGCCACCTCCCCCTGGCGGGGGAGGACTTTCGTTGTTGGCGTTGACGAGGGTGTGGGGTGTGTGGAGATGCATGAGATGGTTCGTCTCTCCACCCGTCACCCCGGACTTGGTCCGGGGTCCACCGGGCCGCAAGGGGATGGCAAGAGGCTCAAGCCACCCCCTCGCGGCGGAGTGGACCCCGGACCAAGTCCGGGGTGACGGTGTGGGCGGGGCGGCCGGTGACAACCCAATCCGTTGCAGATCAGCGATAGTCGTCTTCGTCGATGTCCAGCTCGCGCACCCCGCGCTGCCGCCGGGCGCGGTCGACGAGTTTGCGGATGCCTTCGCGGCGTTCGCGGGCGGCGGGGATGTCGCGCAGGACGAACTGCATATTCTGCGTCGTCCGGTCCGACGAGGTGATGGTGATCGTGCCGATATCCGCGATCTGATTGATGACCGAGAAGTCGACGCGCACGTCCTTGATCCGGTAGAGTTCGATCTCGTCGATCGATTTCATGACGAGGCCGCGCTTCACGATCAGCCGCTGGTCGGTGATCTCATAGGCGGCGGACATGTTCTGCAACCAGCGGACCGCGATGATGACGAGGCCGACGCCGATCGCGCAGCTGAGGATCGTCAGCCAGCCGGTGAAGCTGCCGAGCAGCCAGCGATTGGTGCTCGAGCGGAAGCTGTCGACGGCGCGTTCGGCACTGTAGGACCCAGACATGACACCGACCCTATCGGGCACGGCATGTCTGTCAATCGCGGGCGATGCCGCAGGCGGCCAGGTGCGCATCGACCTCGGCGAGCAAGGCGTCGAGCGCCGCCTGGGAGCGGGCTTCGGCGCGCAGCGTCAGCATGTCCTGCGTGTTCGAGGCGCGCAGCAGCCACCAGCCCGCGGCCGTCGTGACGCGGACGCCGTCGATCGCGACGACGGGCGTGCGGGTCGCCTCGACCCGCGCACGCACCGCATCGATCACCCCGGCCTTGCGCGCCGGATCGATGGCGAAGCGCAGGTCGGGCGTGCTGACGAACGGCGGCATCGCGTCGTGCAACGTGGTGAGCGACTGGCCAGAGCCATGCACTGCGCCGATCAGCTGCACCGCGGCGTACAGCGCGTCGTCGAAGCCGTACCACTCGTGCCCGAAGAAGATGTGGCCCGACAATTCGCCCGCGATCGGCGCGGCGTGGGCGAGCATCGCTTCCTTCATTGGGCTGTGGCCGGTCGCACCCATCACTGCGATGCCGCCCAGTTCTGCGATACGATCGAAGACGTAGGCCGAGGATTTGACGTCGGCGACGACGGTGGCGCCGGGACAGGCGGCCAGGACGGGCGCGATCAGCAGGCCGAGCAGCTGGTCGCCCCACAGCACGCGGCCCTTGCCGTCGACCGCGCCGATCCGGTCGCCGTCGCCGTCGAAGGCGATGCCGAAGTCGAGGCCCTTCTCCCGCACCAGCGCCTTGAGGTCGGCGAGATTGGCTTCCTCGGTCGGGTCGGGGTGATGGTTGGGGAAGCGGCCGTCGACGAGGGTGTGGAGCAGATGATGCTCGCCGGGCAGCTGCGCGACGAGCCGCTCCACCGCGGGGCCGGCGGCGCCGTTGCCGCAATCCCAGCCGATGCGGAACGCGCCGCCGGCATAGCCCGCGAGCAGGCGCGCGACATAAGCGGGAAGGACGTCGTGGTGGGTGACGCTGCCGGTGCCCTCGCTCCACGCGCCGGTGGCGGCGAGGCGGGCGAGATCGACCACATCCGCGCCGTAGAAGGAGCGGTGGCCCAGCACCATCTTGAAGCCATTGTCGTCGCGCGGATTGTGGCTGCCCGTCACATGGATGCCGGCGTCGACGCCCAGCGTCGCTTCGGCGAAATACAGCATCGGCGTGGGGCCGAGGCCGATGCGCACGACGTCGACGCCGCCTGCCACGAGGCCGGCGACCAGCGCGGTTTCGAGGTCGGGCGAGGACAGGCGCCCGTCGCGCCCTACGGCAACACGCGTGCCGCCCGCGGCGCGGATGCGGGTGGCGAAGCTGCGGCCGATCGCGGTCGCGTCGGCGGGGGCGAGGTTGCGCCCCACGGTGCCGCGAATGTCATATTCCCGCAGGATCGTGGGCGAGAGGACATGGCTCATGCGGGGCGGCGCAGGCCCTCGATCAGCAAGTCACGCGCCGCGTTGATCTCACGCGTCGCCGATTCCGACCCGCCGCGATCGGGGTGGAATTCGGCGAGCAGGCGGCGGTGCGCGGCGCGGATCTCCGCCTCGTCCGCCTCTGCCGCGACGCCCAGGATGCGGCGCGCGCGCTGCTGCGGGCTGACCGCGGGGCGCTTCGGCTTTCGGCCCAGATAGTGCCATGCGAGCCAGATCAGCCCGATGACGATCAGCCATTTCATGCGGCGATATCGGGGGTCGGCTCGGCGGCCTGCGACTCGGACGGCTGAGAGTCGGAGGGCTGGGCGGGTTCAGGCAATTGCAGCGCCGCCATCATCTCGCGCAATTCCTGGCGCGAGGCGACATGGCCCAGGCCCATCGCGCCGAATTCCTTGGCATCGATCATGGTGAGGCCGGTCGGGAACAGCTCGCGATAGATGACGCGTTCGCCCAGGCCCGGAATGATGCGGAAGCCGACGCGCTTCGACAGCTGGGTCAGCGCATCCGATACCCGGCGCATGTTGCGCGCCTCGATATGCTGCAGGCGGTTGCGCAGCACGACCCAGTCGATCTGCGTGCCATCGGCACGGGCGCGCTGCTTGCGCGCGTCCCAGATCAGCTCCGAATAGAAGCTGGGCTTGGTGACGTTGAACGTCTCGGGATCGACCTGGCCGATCAGGTCGAAATCGACGAAGCTGTCGTTCATCGGCGTGACGAGCGTGTTGGACAGCGCCGCCGCGGTGCGCGCGAAATAATCGTCGCGGCCGGGGGTGTCGACGATCAGGAAGTCGGCGCCTTCGGACAGGCGATGCCACTTTTCCTCGAAGACGTCCTCGTTCGTGCCGTCGTGCGTGTCGTGGACGGGCATGGGCAGCGCGCTGCCCTTGCGCTGCATCGTCGCGGCGCGATTGTCGAGGTAGCGGCCGACGGTGCGCTGCCGGTGATCGAGGTCGAAACAGGCGACCTTGGCGCCCTTCGCGGCGAGCGCGATGGCGACGTGGACCGCCGTCGTCGACTTGCCGGTGCCGCCCTTTTCATTGGCGAAGACGATGACATGAGGCCCTGCGGGCACGGCTTTTTCCCCAAATCCATTCTTCCGGGTTGCCCGGTTGCTGCCCTCTTCATAGAAGCCGCGCGCTCATTGTTCGAGGGGGTAAACGGTGCAGACAGTTCGAGACCTGGCCGGCTTGCGCGACGCGGTCGCCGCATTCCGCGCCGAAGGGGCGACCATCGCGCTGGTGCCGACGATGGGCGCGCTGCACGCGGGCCATATGGCGCTGATCGAGGCGGCGCGGCGCCCGGGCACGAAGGTGATCGCATCGATCTTCGTCAACCCCAAGCAATTCGGCCCGAACGAAGACCTTGCCCGCTATCCCCGGCGCGAGGCGGCGGACGCGCGGCTGCTCGCCGACCATGGCTGCGACCTGTTGTGGGCGCCGCCGGTCGAGGTGATGTACCCCGAAGGCTTTGCGACGAACGTCAGCGTCACCGGCGTCAGCGACGGGCTGGACGGCGCGGCGCGGCCGGGGCATTTCGATGGCGTCGCGACCGTCGTCACCAAGCTGTTCAATCAGACGCGCGCCGACATCGCTTATTTCGGCGAGAAGGATTTCCAGCAGCTCGCCGTGATCCGCCGCTTCGTCGTGGACCTCGACATGGCCATCGAGATCGTCGGCGTGCCGACGCAGCGCGACGATGACGGCCTCGCGCTGTCGTCGCGCAACATCTACCTCGACGAGGAGCAGCGCGCGAAGGCCATCGCTCTGCCGCGCGCGCTGGGCGTCGCGGCGCGCGGCATCGCGCGCGGCGACGATCCCGAAGGCGCGCTGGCCGAGGCGCGCGGCGCGCTGGTCGCGGCGGGGTTCGAGGTCGATTATGTCGCGCTGGCCGATGCTGAAACGCTGGCCGAATCGCCGGCGGCGGACCGGCCGCGGCGGCTGCTCGCGGCGGCGCGGATGGGGACGACGCGGCTGATCGACAATGTCGCGGTCGAGGCAACGCCCTGACGGATATGGTGTTTTTCGCGTTAACCATTTCGTAGCGGTCGGCGCGCCATGGTGGCCCCATGAAAAATAGGGGCGATCCATGGCTAACAGTCTCAAGAGTGCGCAGTTTCTTTTAGAAAGCCGCATCGCCGACGCGATGCGCGGCCGGCCCGAGGCGCTGTTCGACCTCGGCGTGTGCTATCAGACCGGGACCGCGGGGGCGGGGATCGATCTGATCGAGGCGCACAAATGGTTCAATCTCGCCGCCGTGGCGGGCCTTGAGGACGCGGTGGATGCCCGCGCCGACGTGGCCGAGGACATGACCGCGCGCGAGATCGCCGAAGCGCAGCGCCAGGCGCGCGCCTGGCTGATGATGACGCAGCGCCGGGCGGCGTAAGCGACGGTCTTCTCCGTCGCGGACGGCCTTTTCCATCGTCATCCCGGCGCAGGCCGGGATCCATGGACGCGCCGCCGCCGATGGTTCGCGCATCACAGGCCTCCCGCCGCCATGGATCCCGGCGTTCGCCGGGATGACGAGGGGAGGACGGTGCTCTTTCCACTACCGTCATTCCCGCGAAGGCGGGAATCCAGAACCTCTGACCTTTTAGCAAGAAGCGTGACGGTAGCGCATCTGGATTCCCGCCTGCGCGGGAATGACGAACGTGCGGATCAGTCCGCCTTCTTCTTCGCCGGCGCCTTTTTCGCGGCCGGTTTCTTGGCGGCTGCATCCTTCGCCGCCGGCTTCTTCGCCGCGGCTTTCTTGGCCGGCGCCTTCTTCTTTTTCGCCGGGGCCGCCGCCGCGCGGGCATCGATCAGCGAGGCGGCTTCCTCCAGCGTCAGCGCCTCGGGCGTGATCGACTTGGGCAGCGTCGCGTTCGTCTCGCCGTCGGTGACATAGGGGCCGTAGCGCCCTTCCATTAGCTTGATCTCCGCCTCGGTGCGCGGATGCTTGCCGAGCTCCTTGAGCGGCGCCCGCGCGGCGCCACGCGCCGGACGGCCACCGCCGGCTGCCGCTTCGGCGAGCTTGACCACCGCGGCGTTCATTCCCGTTTCGAACACGTCGGCGGTCGATTGCAGCCGTGCGTACTTGCCGCTGTGCGCCAGATAGGGGCCGTAACGGCCGATCGAGGCGGTGATCGGCTCGCCTGTCTCCGGGTGATTGCCGATCGTACGCGGCAGGCTCAAAAGCTTCAGCGCCCATTCCAGGTCGAGCTCGCCCGGCAGGTCCTTGGGGATCGAGGCGCGCTTGGCGTCCTTGCCCTCGCCGAGCTGGATGTACGGCCCGAACCGCCCCGACTTGCGCTCGACCTCCAGCCCCGTGACCGGGTCCTTGCCCAGGCCCTCGGGACCGCTGTCCTCGCCCGCCTCGGCGCCGGCCTGCGCGAAGCGGCGGGTGTATTTGCACTCCGGATAGTTGGAGCAGGCGATGAACGCGCCGAACCGGCCGCCGCGCAGCGCGAGCTTGCCTGCCTCGCACTTGGGGCAGAGCCTGGGATCGCTGCCGTCCGCCTTGTCGGGGAACAGATAGGGCGCGAGGAACTGGTCGAGCTCCGCGGTGATCGCCGAGGGCTGTTGCTCCATCACCTCGCTGGTGCGCGGCTTGAAGTCGCGCCAGAAGGCTTCCAGCACCGCCTGCCATTGCGCACGGCCGCCGGACACGTCGTCCAGCTCTTCCTCCAGCTCGGCGGTGTAATCGAAGCCGACGTACTTTTCGAAGAAGCGTTCGAGGAACGCCGTCACCAACCGCCCCGATTCCTCGGCGAAGAAGCGGTTCTTCTCGACGCGGACGTAATTGCGGTCCTTCAGCGTCTTGATGATCGAGGCATAGGTCGACGGGCGGCCGATGCCGAGCTCTTCCATCCGCTTCACCAGCGAGGCTTCGGAGAAGCGCGGCGGCGGCTGGGTGAAATGCTGTTCGGCGGCGACGTCCTTCTTGGCCGGCGCATCGCCGTCGCGCAGGCGTGGCAGGCGGCGCGCTTCCTCGTCCTGGCTGTCGTCCTGCCCTTCCTCGTACAGCGCGAGGAAGCCGGGGAAGAGCACGACCTGGCCGGTCGCGCGCAGCACGTTGCGCCCCGTGCCGTCCGCCATCTCGACCGTGGTGCGCTCCATGCGCGCCGAGGCCATCTGGCTGGCGAGCGCGCGCTTCCAAATGAGGTCGTACAGGCGCGCGTGATCGCCGCCGCCGACGCGGTCCTTGCTGAAGTCGGTCGGGCGGATCGCCTCGTGCGCTTCCTGCGCGTTCTTCGCCTTGGTCTGGTACTGGCGCGGCGAATCGGGGACGTAGCCGCCGTCGTAACGCTCGGCGATCGCCTTGCGCGCGGCCGAAATGGCGCTGCCGTCCATCTGCACGCCGTCGGTCCGCATGTAGGTGATCGCGCCATCCTCATACAGGCCCTGCGCGATCCGCATCGTATGGTCGGCCGAGAAGCCGAGCTTGCGCGCCGCCTCCTGCTGCAACGTCGAGGTGGTGAAGGGCGGCGGCGGGTTGCGCGTCGCCGGCTTGGTCTCGACCGACTGGACCGAGAAGCGCCCTGCCTCGACTGCGGCCTTCGCCTTCTCCGCGTCGCCTTGATTGCCGATCGACAGGCGGTCGAGCTTCTTGCCGTCCCACTGGACGAGGCGCGCGGTGAAGGGCGTGCCGTCCTGTTCCATGCTTGCGGTGACCGACCAATATTCCTGCGCGCGGAACGCCTCGATCTCGCGCTCGCGATCGACGATCAGGCGCAGCGCGACCGACTGGACACGGCCCGCCGATTTGGCGCCGGGCAGCTTGCGCCACAGCACCGGCGACAGCGTGAAGCCGACCAGATAGTCGAGCGCGCGACGGGCGCGATACGCGTCGATCAAATCGGTATCGAGCTCGCGCGGGTTCGCCATCGCGGTGGTCACCGCCGCCTTGGTGATCGCGTTGAACGTCACGCGCTGGACGTCCTTGGGCAGCGCCTTGCGGCCCTTGAGCACCTCCTGCACGTGCCAGCTGATCGCCTCGCCCTCGCGATCGGGGTCGGTCGCCAGGATCAGGCGGTCGGCGGTCTTCGACAGATCGGCGATGGCTTTGAGCTGCTTCGTCTTGTCCGCGTAATTCTCCCACTCCATCGCGAAGCCCTCGTCGGGATTCACCGACCCGTCCTTCGCCGGCAGGTCGCGGACGTGGCCGTAGGAGGCGAGCACCCGGTAATCCGAGCCGAGGTATTTTTCGATGGTCTTCGCTTTGGCGGGCGATTCGACGATGACGAGCTGCATGGCGGCGATTACGGTCCTTACGTGTACGCGCGAGGGTGGAAAGCCGCCGGGGCGACTGTCAACAGGGGGATGACACCGATGTGGGGATCGACGGGCGTCGAGGACAAGGCGTGGACATGAGCAGCGCAGGCGTCGACCATCGCCGCGCGCACCGGGCGCGCGTGCAGCTGGAACGGATGACCTTCTTTTCGGACGCGATCTTCGCGATCGCGATGACGCTGCTCGTGGTCGAGGTGAAGCTGCCCGCGCTGCACCATCCGACCGGGCCGGAACTGGGACAGGCGCTGTGGGTGCTGCTGCCCAATTATGTGGGCTTCCTCGTCAGCTTTCTGGTGCTGGGCCGCTTCTGGATCATCCATCACGACGTGATGGGGTTGCTCCGCGCCGCCAGCCCTCGACTGGTGATGGCGAACCTGCTGCTGCTGCTCGGCGTCGCCTTCATGCCGTTCCCGACTGCGATCATCAGCGAATATGTGAATTTGCGCGTCGGCATCGGCTTCTACACAGGCTGGCTGATCCTGCTGGGGCTGCTCAACCGCCATCTGATCCAGGTCATCGCCCGCTCGCCCGATCTACTCGACGACGACATCGGGGCGCATGAGATCACGCCGCTGCTGCACCGCAGCTGGATCCCCGTCATGATCGGCGTCTGCGCCTTCGCCGCCGGCATGGTGACCTGGGTCGCGGCCCTGGTCGTGCTCGTGGTGGTGAGCCCGATCATCAGCATCGTCGTCGGCCGCTGGGCGGCACGGGCGGGCGGCTGAATCGAAGCGGTCGGTCTGTCCCCCTAGCGGGCGAGCAGTCGCCGTTCGAGCAACGTCGCCATGTCGCGCCGCCCGTCCGCGATCACGACGACGAAGACGGTCGTCTCGATCGGCCGATAGATGATCCGATAGGGTGCGCTGACGATCTGGCGATAGTCGCGCATGCCGATCGTCTGCAGTTCGGGCGGCACGGCGCCGCGATCCGGGAAGTGGCGCAGCGCGTCGATCCGCCCGACCAATGTGTCGAGTAACGCGTCCGCCGCGGCCCGTCCGCCATGCGCCAGCCGATAGCCGTGGATGTGCCGTAGATCCTGTTCCGCACCGCGCGTCAGGCGGACGGCGAAGGGCGCCGTCATCGCGATCAGCCGGCGCGGATCGCGGCGGCGACGTCCTCCAGCGCGCGGGTGTCGCCATGTTCGATGTCGATCGTTCCAAGCGCGAGCAGCTTGAGTAACGCCAACGTCTCTCGCGTTTCGTCATAGGACGCGACGTCCTGAAGGACCGCCTTCACTTCGCCGTTCTGCGTGATCGCAAGAGGTTCGCGGGTTGCGGCAAGCTCAGTCAGCACGTCGGCCGCGTGCGCCTTGACGTAGCTGATCGGTTTGACCCGTTCCGCAAAGCCCATCATTGCCTCCAAACCAAATACGGACCGAATATGGTTCGTCTCGATTCAAAGGGCAAGGCTGACGCGGCCGCCGGCGTGGCGTTCCAGCCGGCCGGCGAGTTCCAGTTCGAGCAACACGGTCTGGAGGATCGCGGGGGCGATGCCGCTTTGGCGGATCAGTTCGTCGACCGTCACTGGGACCGGGCCTAACAACGCGGTTACGCGGCGGCGATCGGTGTCGTCGGCGTCCGCGGGGGGCGGGCTGCCATAGCTGGAGGAGGGCGTGCGGACGCTGCGCGGGTCGATCGGGCGCAATTGTTCGAGGACGTCGGCGGCGGTCTGGATCAGCGTCGCGCCGTCGCGGATCAGCAGATTACAACCTTGCGCGCGGGGATCGAGCGGGCTGCCGGGGACGGCCATGACCTCGCGCCCCGCCTCGCCCGCCAGTCGCGCGGTGATGAGCGAGCCCGAGCGGGGCGCCGCCTCCACCACCACCGTACCGAGCGACAGGCCGGCGATGATGCGGTTGCGCGAGGGGAAGTTGCGCGCGAGCGGCTGCGTGCCGGGCGGCTGTTCGGCGACCAGCAGCGCGCGGGCCGCGACCTCTTCCTGTAAGTCCCGGTTTTCCGGCGGGAAGGTGACGTCGATACCGCTGGCGATGACGCCGATGGTGCGGGGAAGCGCGCCGACGTGCGCGGCGGTGTCGATGCCGCGCGCGAGGCCGGAAACGACCGTCGCCCCTTCGGCGGCGAGATCGTGCGCGAGGCTGCGGGCGAAGCGGCAGGCGGCGGCCGAGGCGTTGCGCGCGCCCACGATCGCGACGCACAGGCGGCTGGCCAGGGTCAGGTCGCCGCGGACGATCAGCGCGGGCGGCGCGGTGTCGATCTCGGCGAGCAGCGGCGGATAGTCGACATCGTCGAGGAAGACGTGGCGCGCGCCGAGTTTGGCCGTCGTCCCCAGCTCCCGTTCGACCAGTCCCGCGTCGGCGACCCGCGGCGCGTTGCCGCCACCGCGCCGGGCGAGCGTCGGCAGCATGTCGAGCGCGGCTTCGGGCGTGCCGAAGCGGGCGATCAACTGGCGATAGGTGACGGGGCCGACCCCCGCGGTTCGGATCAGGCGAAGGCGCGCGAGATCGCGCTCGGCCACGTTCAGTCGTCCTGCGGGCCGTCTGCCGCGGCGCGCTTGCCGCCGCCGATGCGCGGTTCGGTGCCGTTGGCGATCCGCTCGATATTCTCGCGATGCTTCCACAGCACGATGGCGGCGAGCGCGAGCAGCAGCATGACGAGATCGAACCGGCCGAAGATCGCGCCGCTGACCGGCGCGCTGATCGCCGCGGCCATGCCCGCGACCGACGAGATGCGCACCGTGGCGAGCATTCCCAGCCAGACGACGGCATAGACCAGCCCCATCGGCCAGTGCAGCGCCAGTACGATCCCCATCAGCGTCGCGACGCCCTTGCCACCACGGAAACGCAGCCAGACCGGATAGCAATGGCCGACGAAGGCGGCGGCCGCGGCGACCATCTGTTCGCCCGGGAACAGCCAGCTGACGAGCCAGACGGCGGCGGCGCCCTTCAGCAGGTCGAGCAGCAGCGTCGCCGCGGCGAGGCCCTTGCGTCCGGTCCGCAGCACGTTGGTCGCGCCGATATTGCCCGATCCGATCGTGCGCAGGTCGCCCGCGCCGCCGAGCCGCGTCAGGATCACCCCGAACGGAATCGAGCCCAGCAGATAGCCGAGCACCAGCGCCGCGGTCGGTGCCATCCAGAGGATTTCTGTCTGCAAGTGTGCCCCTTCGTGACTGGCCCCATCATAGCGGCATCGGACCGGCTTGGCCAAGGGGGGCGGACTTGCGGCGAGCGGTGCGGCGGCTATGCACGCGGGCGATGGATATGCGTCCGATCCTGTTCTTCGATTCCGGTGTCGGCGGCCTGTCGGTGGTCGCACCGACGCAGGCACTGCTGCCGTTCGCACCGATCGTCTATGCGGCCGATTCGGCGGGCTTCCCCTATGGCACGAAGAGCGAGGCCGAGATCGCGGCGCGGGTGCCGGCGCTGCTCGGGCGGCTGGTCGAACGCTATCGCCCGCGGCTGGTGGTGATCGCGTGCAACACAGCCTCGACGATCGCGCTGCCGGTGGTGCGCGCGGCGCTCGACGTGCCGGTGGTGGGGACGGTGCCGGCGATCAAGCCCGCCGCTGCGATGAGCGCGACGCGCGTCATCGGCGTGCTCGGGACGCAGGCGACGGTGCGGCAGGCCTATGTCGACGATCTGGCGGCGCGCTTTGCCGGCGATTGCACGGTGTTGCGCCATGGATCGGCGGCGCTGGTCGAGCTGGCGGAGGAAAAACTGGCCGGGAAGGCACCCGCGTCTGAGCGGTTCGCGGCGGCGCTCGCCGGGCTGATCGAGCAGCCGGGGGGCGAGCGAATCGACGTGATCGTCAACGCCTGCACGCACTTCCCGCTGGTCGAGGCGGAGCTGGCGGCGGTGGCACCTGCGGGCGTGCGCTTCATCGATGGCGGGCCGGGAATCGCGCGGCGGATCGCGGCGCTGTCCGACGGGCAGGACTGGCCGGCGGGGGCGCCGATGCATCGCGCGGTGTTCACGCGGCTGGGCGCGGCGGAGCGGGCGCTGGAGCCGGCGTTGGCGCGGTACGGGATTGGGGTGGTGGAGGCGTTGTAAGGGTTGCGCTCGCCCCATTCCCTCCGTCACCCCGGACTTGGTCCGGGGTCCACTCTGCGGCGAGGGGGACGGCTGGAGGCCTGGAGCATCCCCCCGCGGCCCGGTGTACCCCGGAACACGTCCGGGGTGACGGGGGATTTTGAGGCGGGGCGGCCGCCCACCCCTTGGACAAAATGCCCAACCCTTCGATCACCCTGACCTGTTTTATCCGCTGGCAACACCGCCGCGCGCGCGATACACGAGCATCCCATGAACAGCGACGGCACGGACACGCGCGTGGACTATTCGCGCGTTTTCACCCAGGCGATCGACCGCCTTCATGCCGAGGGACGCTACCGCGTCTTCATCGACATCCTCCGCAACAAGGGGATGTTCCCCAATGCGCGCTGTTTCGCGGGGCATAATGGCCCCAAGCCGATCACGGTCTGGTGTTCGAACGACTATCTGGCGATGGGCCAGCATCCCGATGTGATCGCCGCGATGGAAGAGGCGCTGCACGACGTCGGTGCCGGATCGGGCGGCACGCGCAACATCGGCGGCAACACGCATTATCACGTCGATCTGGAGGGCGAGCTCGCCGACCTGCACGGCAAGGAAGGCGCATTGCTGTTCACCAGCGGCTATGTGTCGAACGAGGCGACGTTGTCGACGCTCGCCAAGATCCTGCCCGGCTGCGTGATCTTTTCGGACGAACTGAACCACGCCTCGATGATCGCCGGCATTCGCAACGCCGGCTGCGAGAAGCGGATCTTCCGCCATAACGACCTCGCGCACCTCGAAGAGCTGCTGGCGGCCGAAGACCCGGCGGTGCCGAAGCTGATCGCGTTCGAGAGCGTCTATTCGATGGAAGCCGACATCGCGCCGATCGCCGCGATCTGCGACCTCGCCGACAAATATAACGCGTTGACCTATCTCGACGAAGTGCATGCGGTCGGCATGTACGGCGCGCGCGGCGGCGGCATTTCCGAGGCTGAAGGCGTCGCGCACCGGCTGACGATCATCGAGGGCACGCTCGGCAAGGCGTTCGGCGTGATGGGCGGCTATATCGCTGCGGACCAGACGATCATCGACGTCATCCGCTCTTACGCGCCGGGCTTCATCTTCACCACCAGCCTGTCGCCGGTGCTGGTCGCGGGCGTGCTGGCGAGCGTGCGCCACCTGAAGGCCTCCAGCGTCGAGCGCGAGGGGCAGCAGGCATCGGCGGCGCTACTCAAGACGATGCTGAGCGAGGCCGGTTTGCCGGTGATGCTGGGCGACACGCATATCGTGCCGGTGCTGGTCGGCGACCCGGTGAAGGCGAAGCGGATCAGCGACATCCTGCTCGCCGAATATGGCGTGTACGTCCAACCGATCAATTATCCGACCGTCCCACGCGGCACCGAGCGCCTGCGCTTCACGCCGGGCCCGAGCCATACGCCCGAGATGATGCGGGAGCTGACCGACGCCTTGGTCGAGATCTGGGGCCGGCTCGAACTGCGCAAGGCCGCTTGAGGCGCCTCCCAATTCGACAATCCCGTAGACCCAGCGAAGGCTGAGGCCTCTATCGGCTCCTGACGGTCTCGATCACGCAAAGATCCCAGCCTTCGCTGGGATGACCTAGGGTTCGACGAAGGGGATAGCGCTCAGGCCGCCAATACCCCGCACAGGGCACCGATGATGATTGAGAGGCTGCCCAGGCCCAGCGACAGCGGCACGCGTAACGCCATCCAGCCGCTGGGCGTGATCCCCTGTGCGGTGAGCCGGCGGTCGATCAGCAGCGTCAGCAGCACCGCCACGCCCAACAGGACGAGCGCCAGCGCCAGCGAGATAACGCCGCCGACCGACAGCAGGATCAGGCCGGCCGCGACGATCGAGGGCGCGACCGCCAGACAGGCGATCTCGCCCTGCCGCACGCCGGCGCACATCGCGAAACCCCACCAGATGCCGCCGAGGAAGCTGAGGATCAGCGCGGCATAGCCGAAGGCGAACATACCACCCGTTTGCGTCGTCTGGTCGAAGGCGCAGGTGGCGGCGGCGGCGATCTGCGGCAGCAGGCCGGCATAGCCGAGGATCATCGCCGATTCGCCGACGGTGCCGATCATGCCCGGGCTGGCGGCATCGCTGCCGATCGCCTCGGCGCTGGCGGAGTGGCGCTCAGGCATCGGATCGCCAGCGGGATCGCAGGTGGACGAAGCGGCTGCTCGGGGTGCGATCTTGATGCATGTTGTCCAAGCGCGTGACCGGCGCGGGCGTTCCCACGCGCCATCGTGTCCTGATGCCTTTCCCCGCATCGGCTGTGGCATTTGCGTGACGGTGGCGCTAAGGCGCCGCGCATCGCTTCCTCATCACAGCCGGGACGCCGCTTCGCCTTGCGCATTGCCTTCGCCTCCGATCACGCCGCCGTCGCGCTGAAGGCGCTGCTGGTCGAGCACGCCGCCACGCTGGGTCACGAGGTGGTTGACCTGGGTCCGGAGACCGACGCGCGCGTCGACTATCCCGATTACGGCTACAAGCTGGCCGATGCGGTCGCGCGCGGCGAAGCGGCGTTGGGCGTGGCGCTGTGCGGATCGGGGATCGGCATCTCGATCGCGGTCAATCGCAACCCGGCGTGCCGCTGCGCGCTGGTCACCGAACCGCTCGCCGCCGCGCTCGCGCGCAACCACAACGACGCCAACGTCATCGCGATGGGCGCCCGGCTGATCGGGCCGGACCTTGCGAAGGCGTGCCTCGAAGCCTTTCTCGCCGCTCCGTTCGAGGGCGGTCGTCACCAGGCCCGTGTCGACAAACTGTCGCAGAAGGATTGATCCCATGAGCACCCAGCCGAACGATCTCAGTGACATCCGCTCCAGCGGCTTCTTCACGCAAGGGTTGGCGGATGCCGATCCCGCCGTGTTCGGCGGCGTGGCCCACGAACTCACCCGCGAACAGACGCAGATCGAGCTGATCGCGTCGGAAAACATCGTGTCGAAGGCGGTGCTCGAGGCGCAGGGGTCGGTCTTCACCAACAAATATGCCGAGGGCTATCCGGGCAAGCGCTATTACCAGGGCTGCGCGCCGTCGGACGAGGTCGAGAGCCTCGCGATCGAGCGTGCCAAGCAGATCTTCGGCTGCGGTTTCGTCAACGTGCAGCCGCATTCGGGCGCGCAGGCGAACGGCGCGGTGATGCTGGCGCTGGTCAAGCCGGGCGAGACGATCCTGGGCATGAGCCTGGATGCCGGCGGCCACCTGACGCACGGCGCCAAGGCGGCGATGAGCGGCAAGTGGTTCAACGCGGTCCAATACGGCGTCGACCCCGACACGCATCTGATCGACTATGACGCGGTCGAGGCCCTCGCGGTCGAGCATCAGCCGAAACTCATCATCGCGGGCGGCTCGGCCTATCCGCGCGTCATCGACTTCGCCCGCTTCCGCGCGATTGCGGACAAGGTCGGCGCGTATTTCATGGTCGACATGGCGCACTTCGCCGGCATCGTCGCCGCCGGCCTGCACCCGACGCCGTTCGGCCATGCTCATGTCGTCACCACCACGACGCACAAGACGCTGCGCGGCCCCCGCGGCGGCATGATCATGACCGACGACGAGGCCATTGCGAAGAAGATCAATTCGGCGGTCTTCCCCGGCCTGCAGGGTGGCCCGCTGATGCACGTCATCGCCGCCAAGGCGGTCGCCTTCGGCGAGGCGCTGCGCCCCGAATACAAGAGCTACATCGCTGCGGTGGTCGAGAACGCCAAGGTGCTCGCCGCCACGCTGAAGGAGCGCGGCGCCGACGTGATCGCGGGCGGCACCGATACGCACCTCGCGCTCATTGACCTGCGCCCGCTCGGCATCACCGGCAAGGACGCGGACGAGGCGCTGGAGCGCGCGGGCATCACCTGTAACAAGAACGGCATCCCCAACGATCCGCTGCCGCCGATGAAGACCAGCGGCATCCGCGTCGGCTCGCCCGCCGGCACCACGCGCGGCTTCGGCCCGGCGGAGTTCCGCGAGATCGGCAACATGGTCGCCGACGTCCTCGACGGTCTTGCAAAGAAGGGCGAACACGGGGACCCCGACGTCGAGGCGAACGTTCGGGACCGTGTGCGCAACCTCTGCGCGCGCTTCCCCATCTACGAAGGATAACAGATGTCGAAGATCGACGAGGTGCAGAGCACCGTGAAGAACACGCCCGGCCTGGGCAAGAAGATGGCCAAATACGGTGCGATCGGCGCCGTGGTGGCGATTCCCGTGCCGTTCGTCGGCCCGGTGCTGGGTGCGCTGGTCGGCGCCGGCGTCGCCTACGCCCGCCGCAACAAGATCTGAAGGACGCGTTCGACTATTTATGCGTTGCCCGTTCTGCGGCCATGAAGACAGCCAGGTAAAGGACAGCCGCCCCACCGAAGACGGGGCGGCGATCCGGCGCCGGCGCCAGTGCGAAGGGTGCGCCGCGCGTTTCACGACGTTCGAGCGCATCCAGCTACGCGACCTGTGGGTCGTGAAGAGCGCGGGCGACGGCGGGTCGCGCCGCGAGCCGTTCGAGCGCGAGAAGCTGCAACGCTCGATCGCGATCGCGACGCGCAAGCGGCCGATCGAACCGGTGCGCATCGAAAAGCTGATCAGCGGGATCCAGCGCCAGCTGGAAACGCTGGGCGAGAGCGAAGTGTCGTCGAAGCGGATCGGCGAACTGGTGATGGAGGGGCTGAAGGGCCTCGATTCGGTCGCCTATATCCGCTTCGCCAGCGTCTATCGCGACTTCAGCGAGGCGCGCGATTTCGAGGAGTTCGCCGGGTCGGTCGAACAGGCAGGACGCGGCGCATGAGCGACACCAATCTCCCCGCGATCGTTCTGGTCCGCCCGCAGCTTGGCGAGAATATCGGCAAGGCCGCGCGCGCGATGCTCAACTTCGGGCTGACCGACATGCGCCTCGTCGCCCCGCGCGACGGCTGGCCCAACCCCAAGGCGGGTCCGGCGGCGAGCGGCGCCGACCTCGTGCTAGAACGCGCGCGCGTCTACGAGACGGTTCAGGACGCGATCGCGGATTGCGCCCACGTCTATGCGACGACGGTGAGGAAGCGCGGCATCACCAAGCCGGTGGTGACGCCCGAAGTCGCCGCGAAGGCCATCCACGGCGCGGGCGAACGCTCGGCCATCCTGTTCGGGCCGGAGCGGTCGGGGCTGGAAACCGACGACGTGGCGCTCGCCCGCACGATCATCACCGTGCCGATCAATCCCGAATTCGGCAGCCTCAACCTCGCGCAGGCGGTCATCCTGGTCGCCTACGAATGGTCGAAGGGCGTCAGCCTCGCGCAGCCGTCGCTGACCGAGATCGACGCCCCGGCACCGCAGACCGAACTGGACGGCATGATCGCGCAGCTCGACGACATGCTGGAACGGGCGAACTTCTTCTTCCCGCCCGACCGCGTGCCCGCGACGCGGCGGACGCTCAGGACGCTGCTCACCAAGCCCGGCTGGTCGTCGTAGGAAGTGCGCACACTGCGCGGTGTCCTGTCGGCGCTGGATGGCGCCAAGGAACGGCGCAGCGAGCGATAGGGCGGCGGTCGGTCGGCCTCCCTCTCTGCTCGTCATCCCCGCGAAGGCGGGGATCCAGACACGCTACCCTCGCAGAAGGAACCGGAAGGCCAGCCCGCCTGCATTGCCGCCAACGCGGAAACGACGCCCGATGGTCGGGATGGGGCGTCGCCCCAATCTCCCCGTCACCCCGGACTCGTTCCGGGGTCCACTCTGCGGCGAGGGGGGAGTCTGGAGGCTCGAACGTTGCCCCAGCGGCCCAGTGGACCCCGGACCAAGTCCGGGGTGACAAAGAGTGTGGGAGCCGTCCTTCCTCCAGCTGCGCCGCGCGTGTTGGATCGAAAGCCGCGCCTTGCCATCAAAACTGCAGGTCAAGTCACTGTAAGAAAAAGACGATCCGAGGCCGCGCTTTTCCCCACTGTCCTACACGCCACGCCATAGTCTAGGGGCCGCAACACGCGATATGCCGATGTACGGCGATGGCGCACTCTCTGTCAGTGGTGCAAGCACCGAAACGATAGACCCCGAACGTGTCCGTTCAGGTGCCCATATTGTCCATGTTCGCCGCGCGCGCGTCGAACTGCGTCAGCTCATAGGCGATCGAGGCTTCGACCAGCTGTTCCCACAGATCCGCGATCACGTCGCCGGGCAACCCCGCCGCCTCCGCCGCCGCACGGGCGTTGGCGATCACCTGTGCCTTGCGGCCTTCGTCGCGCACCGCACCGCGCTCCGGCTTGATGCGGGCGGCGGCGTCCATATAGGCGAAGCGGCGGGCGAGTAGCGCGACCAGCTCGCGATCGACCTGGTCGACGCCCGCGCGGACCTCGGTCATGGTGGTGCAATCGGGGCCGGGCAGGGTCGTCGTCATGCGCGCTTCTGTAGCGGGGCTACGGGACTTGTCGAGCATCGGCGCTTTCCCAAGCGGCGGAATTGCGTCATGACTTCTGCCTCTTTTGCCCCGGAGGCTTTGCCCATGTCCCTGATCGCCCTCGCCTTGATTGCCACGGCGGCGCAAACGCCAGACCCGGCGCCGACGCCCGCGGCGGACAAGCCGATCTGCCGCCGCGAGCTGCCGATCGGGTCGTACCTGCCCGTGCGCACCTGCCACACCAAGGCGCAATGGGCGCAGATCGACGAAGCGAACGGTCGTGCCGCCAGCGACGCACGTCGCGCCAACGATGCGCGCAGCGGCACGATCCCCAATCGCTGATCCCGACCGCCGACGGACGCCCGCGCCTCCACCCGCGATTGACAGCGCGCCGCCCCTCGGCTAGGCGCGCGCCTTCGCAACAGCCCCCGCACCCCGGTGAAGCGGTGGGCCTGCCTTCCTTCGGGATCAGCAGCGCGAAACCGGGATCAGCCCCGATCGTGATTCGTCGCGCTCGGGATCACGTCGTTACAGTTGCCAAGGAACTATCATGTCGAAGCGCCATAGCGCCAAGCACAAGCTCGACCGTCGTCTCGGCGAGAACATCTGGGGCCGTCCGAAGTCGCCGGTCAACAAGCGTGAATACGGCCCGGGCCAGCACGGCCAGCGCCGCAAGGGCAAGGTGTCGGACTACGGCATCCAGCTGCGCGCCAAGCAGAAGCTCAAGGGCTATTACGGCGACGTCACGGAAAAGCAGTTCCGTGCGTGCTACCATGAAGCCGCCCGCATGAAGGGCGACACCAGCCAGAACCTGATCGGCCTGCTCGAGCAGCGTCTCGACATGATCGTCTATCGCGCCAAGTATGCGCCGACGATCTTCGCGGCGCGCCAGCTGGTCAGCCACGGCCACGTCCGCGTCAACGGCGTGAAGTGCAACGTCGCGTCGCGTCGCTGCTTCGTCGGCGACGAGATCACGCTGGGCACCAAGGCCAAGGAAATGGCGCTGGTGCTCGAGGCGCAGAACCTCGCCGAGCGTGAAATCCCCGATTACGTCGCGCCGGACGGCAACGCCAAGGTGACCTTCGTCCGCGTGCCGACGCTGGACGAGGTGCCCTATCCGGTGAAGATGGAGCCGAACCTGGTCGTCGAGTTCTACTCGCGTTAAGTCGAGCGTCAGCGAGACCGGCCGGTGGGGCTAACAGCCCCGTCCGACGACGCGGGATTAATTCCCGCGTCGGTCGGGAGGCACAAAAAGGGCGGTCCCGCGGGGCCGCCCTTTTTCGTTGGCGACGACTCCCCTCGTCACCCCGGCCGAAGAGCCGGGGTCCCGCTTCTTCCCACGTTGCGCCAAAAAAGCGGGACCCCGGTCAAGCCCGGGGTGACGAACCAGAAGGTGGGCCGGGTCACGGCGTGCGCCGCCTATCTCCCCCTCCACCATTCGGCTGATGCCGAACGGTCCCCCTCCCCCTGGCGGGGGAGGAATGCGCCATCCGCCCCCGTGGACAAGCCGCGCCCCCCACGCCACAAGGCGCAGCAACGCTGACCTTGCCGGAGCTTCCCTTGCGCCGCTTTTTCCTGCCCGCCCTACTCGCTGCCGTCGCGACCCCGGCCATCGCCCAGACCGCGCCCGACATCTCCGTCGACACGATGAAGGCGGTCACCAAGACGCTCTCGTCCGATGCGTTCGAAGGCCGCGCGCCCGGCAGTGCGGGCGAGACCAAGACGCTCGCCTACCTGCAACAGCAGTTCGCCAAGGCGGGGCTGAAGCCGGGCAACAAGGGCCAATGGCTGCAGGACGTGCCACTGGTCGAAATCACCGCAAAGAACGTCACGCCGCTAACGATCACCGGCGGCAAGACGCCGCTCAGCTTCGCCTACGGCCCGGACATGGTGGTCGGCACCTATCGCGTCACGCCGCATATCGACGTGACGAACAGCGACGTCGTCTTCGCCGGCTATGGCATCGTTGCGCCGGAGAAGGGTTGGAACGATTATGCCGGGCTGGACGTGAAGGGGAAGACCGTCGTCGTCCTGATCAACGATCCCGACTGGCAGACGCCGGAGGCCAAGGGTCTCTTCAACGGCCGCGCGATGACCTATTACGGGCGGTGGACGTACAAATATGAAGAGGCCGCGCGACAGGGCGCCGCTGCGGTCCTGATCGTCCACCAGACCGAACCCGCCGCCTACGGCTGGAACGTCGTGCGCTCCAGCAATACCGGCGCCGAACATGTCGCCGACGCCGCCGACGGGCACATGACGGACAGTGCCGCGCATGGCTGGATCCAGCTCGACGCGGCGCGCAAGCTGTTCGCCAGCGCGGGCAAGGACTTCGACGCGCTCGCCGCCGCGGCGAAGGTGAAGGGCTTCAAGCCCGTCGACCTGGGGCTGAAGGCGTCGGTCAGCTTCGACAACACGATCGCCAAGCAGGTATCGCACAATGTCGTCGGCATCCTGCCCGGCCGCGAGGCGCCCGACGAATATGTGCTGCTGTCGGCGCATTGGGATCATTTGGGCCGCTGCACGCCGGTGAACGGCGACGACATCTGCAACGGCGCGGTCGACAATGCCGATGGCGTCGCGGCGCTGGTGGCGCTGGCGCAGGCCAATGCCAAGGCGGGGCCGGCGCGCCGATCGATGGTGTTCGTCGCGCTGACCGCTGAGGAATCGGGGCTGCTCGGCTCGGCCTATTATGGCGAGAACCCGGTCTATCCGCTGGCGAAGACGGTGGGCGGCGCCAACATGGATGCGCTCGCCATGTACGGGCCGGCCAAGGACGTGATCGTGATCGGGCCGGGCAAGTCGGAGCTCGACAATTATCTGAACGCCGCGCTGAAGCGGCAGGGCCGGCATGCGACCCCTGAGCCGACGCCGGAAAAGGGCTTCTACTACCGCTCCGACCATTTCAGCCTCGCGAAGCATGGCGTGCCGATGGTCTATTTCGAAACGGGGCAGGACCTCGTGAAGGGCGGACTTGCCGCCGGCCGCGCCGCCGCCAAGGATTATGAGGAGCACCGCTACCACGCGCCGTCCGACGAATATGATCCGAACTGGGACTGGAGCGGGGTGCAGCAGGACGTCGCGCTCTATTATATGCTGAGCCGCGATCTCGCGGAGAGCCGCGCCTGGCCGAACTGGCTGCCCGGCGATGAATTCCGCAGCATCCGCGACAAGAGCCGTGCCACCGTAACCGGAGTAGCCAAGTGACGACTATCGCCCCGCCGCCCGCCGAATGGGCGCCGCATTCGGCCGTGTGGATCGGCTTCCCGAGCCACGCCGACCTGTGGGTCGAGGATCTGGAGCCGGCGCGCGAGGAGGTCGTTGCCTTCGCCCGTGCCGTCCACGCCGAGGGGCGGGGCGAGAAGGTAATCCTGGTCGCCGCCGATGCCGAAGCGGGCGACACCGCCATGACCATGGCCCCCTTTGCCGAGGTGGTGGTCGAACCGTTCGGCGACATCTGGCTGCGCGACACCGCGCCGATCCTGCTGAACAGCGAAGAGGCGCGCGACTTCGACTTTAACGGCTGGGGCGGCAAATACGATCTGGAGGGCGACGACACGATCGGGCTACGGCTCGGCAAGTCGATCGGGGCGAAGGTCGGCTATTGCAACTGGGTGCTGGAAGGCGGCGCGATCGACGGTGACGGTGCCGGCACGGTGGTGACGACCGAACAATGCCTGCTCAATCCCAATCGCAACCCGACGATGACCAAGGCCGATATCGAGCGCCGGCTGCGCGAGGATCTGGGCTATACGCGTGTCGTCTGGCTGGGTGACGGCCTGCTGAACGACCATACCGATGGCCATGTCGACAACCTCGCCCGCTTCGTCGGCGAAGGGCGCGTCGCTTTGCCCAAGGCGGCGGAGAACGACCCCAATTGGCAGGTCTTCCAGCATGCCGAGCGCGATGCACGCGCCGCGGGGCTGGAGGTGGTGCTGATCCCGTCGCCCGGCCGCGTGCTGCGCGACGAAGAGGTCGTGCCGGCGAGCTACATGAACTTCTACATCGGCAATGCCGCGGTGGTCGTGCCGCTGTACGGTAGCGAGAACGATGCCGCGGCGGTGGCCGCGATCCAGGCGATCTTCCCCGACCGCGAGGTGGTGGGCCTGCACGCAGACCATATCCTGACCGGCGGCGGCAGCTTCCACTGCATCAGCCAGCAGATCCCGGCCTGATCGCATGGCGGCTCTGCTGGTCCGGGCCGGCGTGTCGGGTATCATCGTCGCACTCGTGGCGCTGATCGCGCGGCGCAGCCCGGCGGCGGGCGCTCTCGTGGCGTCGCTGCCGCTCGTCTCTGTGCTCGGCATGATCTGGCTGTGGCACGATACGGGTGACCCCGTTCGACTGGCGGACCATGCGCAGGCGACGCTGTGGTATGTGCTGCCCTCGCTGCCGATGTTCCTCGTGATCCCGGCGTTGCTGCGGCACGGTGTCGGCTTCTGGCCCGCGCTCGCCAGCGGTTGCGCTGTCACCGTTGCGCTCTATCTCGCCACCGTTGCGGTCGCCGCGCGATTCGGCGTCACCCTGTAGGAACCGTCATGACCGAGATCACCGTCGCTGCGCTGCAGCTTGCCTTTTCGAACGACATCGACGCGAACATCGCCAATGTGTCGCGCCTGGTGCGTGAGGCGGCGGGGCAGGGCGCGAGCGTGATCCTGCCGCCGGAATTGTTCGAGGGCGAATATTTCTGCCGCGTCGAGGACGAGGGCCTGTTCGCCAACGCCGCCCCCGTCGGCGAGCATAAGGCGGTGCTCGCCATGCAGGCGCTGGCCGAAGCGCTGAAGGTGACGATCCCGACCAGCTTCTTCGAGGCGGACGGGCCGCATTATTACAACAGCCTCGCGATGATCGGCCCCGATGGCGAAGTGCAGGGCGTCTATCGCAAGAGCCACATTCCCGACGGTCCGGGTTACGAGGAGAAGTTCTACTTCCGCCCCGGCAATACCGGGTTCAAGGTGTGGCCGGCGCCGCAGACCGCGCCCGGCTGGACGCTGGGCGTCGGCGTGTGCTGGGACCAATGGTATCCCGAAACCGCGCGCGCGATGATGCTGATGGGGGCCGAACTGCTGTTCTACCCGACCGCGATCGGCAGCGAGCCGCATGATACCAGCCTGGACACCGCGCGGCTGTGGCGACGTGCGATGGTGGGCCATGCGGTCAGTAACGTCGTGCCGATCGTTGCCGCCAACCGCGTCGGTGTGGAGCATGACCAGACCTTCTACGGCACCAGCTTTATTGCCGATGAGCGCGGCGACATCCTTGCCGAGCTGGACCGCGAGGAGGAGGGCGTGATCGTCGCGACGCTCGACCTTGCCCGTATCCGCCGCCACCGCGCCGCCTTTGGCTTCTTCCGCGACCGCCGGCCGGAGCTGTACGGTCGCCTCGTTCAGGACATCTGAGCGAGCGCCACCGCGCGGGCGAAGACGGCCTCGAACATCTCGTCGTCGACGCGGCCGGTGTTCTGATTGTAGCGCGACGGGTGGTAGCTATCGACCAGCATCCGCCCGTCCGGCATGCGATGTTCGGCGCCATGGCCGAACGTCGCCTTGGGCAGCCGGCCGCCCAGCACCTTCACCGCCGACTGATGCGCGATCTGGCCGAGTGCGACGACGACGCGCAGGTTGGGAAGCGCTGCGATCTCGGCGTCGAGATACTGGCGGCAGGTGCGGATTTCCTCCGGCGTCGGCTTGTTGGCGGGCGGCAGGCACTTCACCGCGTTGAGGATGATCGCGCCGGTGAGGGCGATATCGTCGGTCGGGCGGTTGGCGAAAGTGCCGGTGGCGAGGCCAACCTTCACCAGCGTCGCGAACAGCAGCGTTCCCGAATGGTCGCCGGTGAAGGCGCGGCCGGTGCGGTTGGCGCCGTGCAGACCGGGCGCAAGGCCGACAATCGCGATCGTCGCGTCCGGATCGCCGAAGGCGGGCACCGGGGCGTTCCACCACGTCGGGTTCTGTTCGCGCAATGCCTCGCGCGCCGCGACGAGGCGGGGGCAGAGCGGGCAATCCCGCGGCGGCTCCACGGGAAAAAGGGCCGTGGGTGGGGCGGCGTCTAGGCTCTCGGGGAGGCTATCGGATGCGATCGTCATCGGCATCGCCTAAGGCGTGGGAATGGCAACGGCAATCTATGCGATCGGGATCGGATCGAATCGGCGGGGGCGACATGGCGGTCCGGCGGACGAGGTGCGCGCCGCGATCGCAGCGATCGGCGGGGTCGTCGCCACGTCCCCGATCATCGCGACGGCGCCGCTCGGCCCCTCGATCCGCCGTTTCGCCAATGCGGCGATCCTGATCGAAAGCGATGAGGCCCCGCCAGTGCTGCTCGCGCGGCTGAAGCGAATCGAGGCAGCCTTCGGGCGCCGGCGCGGGCGGCGCTGGGGGGCGCGGGTGATCGACCTCGATATCCTGTTGTGGTCGGGTGGCGTCTGGCGGAGCGCCGGGCTGACGGTGCCGCATGTCGCGCTCGCCGAGCGGGGTTTCGTGCTCGCCCCACTGCGGCACATCGCGCCGGGCTGGCGAATGCCGGGCGCGATGCGGACGATCCGCCAATTGGCGCACACGGTTGACCGGCCGCGTCGCCGCCCCTAGGTGCCCCCAATCGATGGCGGGGGTCCGTAGCTCAGTCGGTAGAGCAAGCGACTTTTAATCGAGAGGTCCCGGGTTCGAGCCCCGGCGGACCCACCATCGACGCTTTCCGGGGGCATCTACCCGGTCCCCGATCAGTTCATAAGCCGCAACATCCGCCAATTGCGCACTGCGCGGTAGCCCTGTGATCTCGCCAAAGCACGCGCACACCACCAGCTGTCCACGCTTGATATGTCGGTATTGCTGACGCATGATCCGGCGCGAACAAGAGGGGGGGGCCAATGAAGCGCATCTGGACGGTAGCAATCGTGGCGATCGTGGCCTGTACGGCGCCTGCCGTCGCGCAGTCCGCGGATAGCCAGGCCAAGCCGGCCGAGAAGAAGACCTGCCGCAGGCTGACGCCGACGGGATCGTTCATGGCGACCCGCGTCTGCAATACCGAGGCAGGATGGCGTCAGTTCGACGGGATCACGCAGCAGGGCGTGAGCGACTTCCGCCGCTCGTTGAACATGAGCGGCACCAACGAGCGCGCTGGCGAAAAGTAAGTCGGTTACGCGGCTGCCCGCCACGCGGTGGGCGCCGCGATCCGCTTTTCTGGATTCGGCTCGCGCCAGGTTACGGCATTCAGGCTGAGCTCGATCGCGACGAGGCACTCACCCCTGCCATAGTCGGCGCGCTCGATCAGCCGAAGAGGCGGCTCCAGAACGACGGCTGCGCCGACCGGGACGCCTGCCATTGCGCGCGCGCGTCTGCTGCCCGCTGGTGGAGAGCGCGGATGCACTCGTCGCGGGGGAGGTCGGAAAGCCGCTGCGGAGGGATGGACTGGCCCATAACGCATTGATGAATCGCACGATGAAGCGTGCTTTGGCAACGACGATGCGACGAATTGCAGTCGATCGTTGCAAAAGCCTGGAAAAGCTTCCCGACTCTACGGCGCATCGATCGTGCCCATCATGCGCCGCCCCTGAGCCGAATGCGCGGTCGTGCGTTCATCACCACCAGATCCACGCAGGAGAGCGACATGGCCGATGTGACCGATCCGACCCACGAACCCGAGAGCTACACCGATCTGCCGATGCAGCCGACCGGGTCCGGCCCCGCCGACCTCGAGGTCGCGTACGAGCAGATGCGCCTTGCCGAGGAGGCCGAAGGCACCACTGGTGGCGTGCCCGCTGCGGCAGTGGCGGATGCGGCCGTGCCTGTCAGCGACGCAGGCGCCATCGCCGAAAACGAAGCGCATCTGAGCTGAGGCGGGCGAGGGGGGCGCCGAGCGCCTCCCCCTTCCCACTCATGTCATGAGGACGTGTCAGCGGTGGGTGGACCGCCGGTTGACCGGCACCAGAGACAGCTGGCCCGCGCGCGATGGACCCCGGCGCATTTCGAACCCGATGAGCGCGAGGTTCGCGGCGATGAATGCGGACATGGTGACGTAGAAGGCCATGGATCGTCTCTCTGCGGCATCGGCCTTGCGGCCTGTGAGGAGCAGATCGTTGGCGTTGCAAAGGTTTACCGCAGGTGAGCGCGGCCGCGATCGTGGCCGATTGCGCGACGGTCCGAGCCGGCGTTACGGCGAGCGCCTGCTGGTGGCCGCAGGACGGTGCCTATGCTCGGCACCGCCCAGGCCGTCCATCAACGGCAGACGCGGACGCGGCGGTGATGACGATAGACGATACGGCAGTGTTCGCGGCGATCACGGCCCCAATGGTGGCCGCGGTCGCGGCGGTTGCGGTCATACCCACGATGGTCGCGGTGATCGCGCTGGTCGTAATGGGGACGGCCGCGATCGTGGCGCTGGGCATCGGCCGTACCGGCGAGACCAGCGGTGCCTGCCATCATGGCCACGGCAGCGAACAGCATCTTGAGCGTCATATACCCTCCTTCGTCAGCGCCATTGCGGCACGTGAGGGGGATTACGCAGGCGACACGGCATCGTTCCTGACCTTTTTCGGAAGCATACGATCGGTGATTTGATCCTGACGGGAGCGTGTTGGGAATCGGACGAAGACGGGATCGTGCAGGTGGCAGGCCTGCCGAATGTCACGAGCCCGCACCGCGCTGCCACGCGATGATCGCCCGCCCGGCTTTGGTCTCAACCGGTCGCGCGCATCATCATCGGTCGGGCTGTGCCATCCCGACCGATGGGAGCCGGCCGTCCCAGCAGGAACCCCTGCGCTTCGTCGCAGCCTTGTTGGCGCAGGAATTCGAGTTGCTCCGCGGTTTCGACGCCTTCCGCCAGCACGGGGATCGAGAGGCTTTCCCCAAGGGCCAGCACCGCACGGATGATGGCGGCGGACTGCGGACCGCAGTCCAGATCGAGCATGAAGGACTTGTCGAGCTTGATCTTGTCGAACGGGAAGGAGCGCAGCGTCGACAGCGACGAATAGCCGGTTCCGAAATCATCCATGGCGACCGATACGCCGAGCGCCTTCAACTGGCGGAGGACGTGGGTCGTGCGTGCGTGATCCTCGATCATCGCGGTTTCGGTGATCTCGAGTTCGAGGCGCGACGCGGGCAGACCCGTTTCCAGCAGGATCTGATGAACGAGACTGGGAAGATCGACGTGGCCGAGTTGCACCGGTGACAGGTTGACCGCGATCTTGTGCGGTTCTGCCCACACCGCCGCTTCGGCGCATGCGGTCCGTAACACCCATTCGCCGATCGGCAGGATCAGCCCCGATTGTTCGGCGAGCGGGATAAAGTCGGATGGCGACACGCAGGTGCCGTCCGCCTTCGTCCACCGCAGCAGGGCTTCATAGCCGGTGGTTCTGCCGGTGCGAACGTCGCCCTGTACCTGCCAGTGGAGAGCGAGTTCGTCGTGGTCGAGCGCGTGGCGCAGTTCCTGCACCATGCGCCGACGATCGCGAACGGCGCGATCCATCTCCTCTTCGTAAAAGCAGACGTGCGACGCGATCGACCCCTTGGCCCGGTACATCGCAAGATCGGCATTGTTGATGAGCGCCGAGACATCGTCGGCGTCTTGCGGCCATAGCGCGATGCCGACACTGGCGCCGCAACTCGCCTCGCTGTGATCCAGCGCGACCGGTTCCATGATCGCGGCGCGCAGCCGTTCAGCAAGGGCGAGCGCATCGGCCGCTTCGCTGACCGGCTGGACCGCCACGAATTCGTCGCCGCCAAGGCGCGCGACGAATTCGCCCGGCATCATCGCCGCCTTCATGCGCTCGCCGATCGTGATCAGCAGATGGTCGCCCGCGGCATGGCCGTGGATATCGTTGACCTCTTTGAAGCGGTCGAGATCGATCGATAGCAGAGCGACGGCAGCATGCCCGCTGGCGGGCGACGCCTGTTTCGTCAGCCATTCCAGGAAGGACGTCCGGTTCGGCAGGCCGGTCAGACTGTCGTTGCGCGCGAGATGCGTGATCCGGCGTTCCTGCGCGAGCCGAGCCCTGAGATCGCGAATGGAGTAGATCGTATGGGGTTCGACGCCACGCGCATCGACGCGGACCGCGATTTCGATCGGGATGATATTGCCGTCCATGCCGGTCATCGTCGATTGCGTCAGCCGGTCGGCGTCGATTGTCGTGGCGCCGGCGATCCAGCGCTCGATCGGCTGGCCCATGATGTCGGCGGGCGAGAGGCCTGCCAGCGTCGCGAAGGCCGCGTTGGCGGCCACGACGCAGCCGGCGCTGGTGACGACCATGCCATCCACATTGCCCTCCAGCACCTCGTCCAGCCGCCGTTTCGATTCTGCGCTGGCCTGGGCGTCGAGGACATAGGTCGACAGACCCGTGCCGAGCACCAGCATACCGACGCCGGCGACGGCGAATGCCATGATAATCGCGGCATCGTCCGATCCCGCCTGACCCGCTTCGGCTGCGAAGGGGATGATTGCCATCGCGGCCATGCCGGTGAAGTGCAGCACCACGATGGAACCGACCATCAGCCCTGTCGCGAACCAGCCCCCGGCAAACCGCCTGTGCGCGAGGGCTCGATCGAAGGCCGCGGCACCAAGCAGAACGACGCCAACGATCGAAACCGTGACATAGTCAGGCGCCCAGCTGATGAAGCCCTGCGCCGCGAATGCACGCATTCCGGTGTAATGCATGATCGTGACCGCCAGCCCGAACAGCGCGCCGCCGCAGGCCGGCATCCAACGCCCCTTCATCGTCGCCGCCTTGAGCGCGATGGCGCTGCCCGCGATCGCGAAGAGCAGGGACACTCCGGTCAGGCGCGGTTCGTAGCTGACGCGGACGCCAGGCTGATAGGCGATCATCGCAATGAAGTGCGTGCACCAGATCGTCGCGCCGGTCGAAACGCCGCCCATGAAGATCCAAGCCAGCCGAGTCCGGGGCTCAGCCTGACGGATGCGCCCCAGAAGCTGAATCGTGATCGCCGACCCGACCAGGCAGAACAGCGCCGCCAGGCCGACCAGCCAGAGGTTGTGATCCTGCGTGAGACAGGTGAGGAAGCGCATCCAGCGTGGTCCTTTTTTCGGACCATTCTCATTCAAATATCAAATTTGTTTTAATTACAGTTGGTTTTGGGCCACCTTGCCGGCAGCCCCATCCCTATTGCGTCGCTAGATTGACGTCCGTTTGGCGCCACCTGTTGCCCTGCAATTATCACCCAAAATGCGTTCGATCGTCGTCGATCACGCCCGTGATGCTGCCCGAGCGGCCTTGCGGTCGACGGCGGGCGCTATGGATTACGCCGCCAGGTCGAGGCCCAGCATCGCAACCGTCGCCATGAGCGTATCACCAGCGACGAGGCATGCCAGCTGCGATCGGTACAGGCTGGCGAGATCGCGGTGCATGGCGCGGACCGCATCGTCGGTCGCCAGCGCGGCCAAGGCCATCTGATCCTCGATGCGGCGATGCAGTATCTCGCGGGTGAGGCCTGTGTCCATCCATCGCCTCTCCGCCCCGAAGCGTTACGCGGCGATGCATCAGATTGGTTAATCCTCCCGGGTCCGTGCATCGAAGCGGGTGACCATCAGCGGCCCCATGCGCGATGAGCGTGGACGTCGAGCCCATGTGCCGGCACGTCGCATCATGTCATGGTGGCTGCCGTGATCCTGTCCTATGGTGTGCGCCGTTTCGGTGGCTGTGAGGGAAGGGCATGAGGACCGATCTGAGGATCACGACGGCGATCGCCGCGGCGCTGCTGGCGTCGGGGTGTGGCCGGTCGGAACCCGAGCCGGATGGCTGGACCGCGCAGACCGACACCGCGATCTGCACCGATCGCGAGGGGCGGCGCGTCGCCGACGACCAATGCCCGCGGCAGGCGCTGGCGAGCGGCTATCATGGCGGGGGCGGCAGCAACGCGTTCCTATGGTATTTCCTGGGGCGCAACAGCGTGATCCCGCCCTATGGCGAGACGGCGCGCGGCGGATCGTTCAGCCGCGCGGGCGGCGTCAGCTATGCGCGGGCGCCGGCCAATACCTTCGTCAGCCGATCGGGCGCGATCAGCCGCGGCGGGTTCGGCGCGTCGGCGCATAGTTTCGGCAGCGGCCGGGCATGATCCGCGTCGCGACCGATCCACGCCCCGACTGGCAGGCGAAGGTCGAGGCGGAGGGGCTGGTCTGGCACAGCGTCGATGGCCGCCCCTATTGGGACGAGAGCGTCCATTACCGCTTTTCCACCGCGCAGATCGCCGAGATCGAGGGGGCGACGGCGGAGCTGTACCGACTGTTCCTCGCCGCCGGGCAGGCGATCGTCGACGATCCCGCGCTGCTGGACCGGTTCGGCATCCCGGCGCCCTTTCATGAGGCGATTCGCGATGCGTGGGAGGCGGAGGCGCCGGCGCTGAATTACGGGCGGTTCGATCTGGGGTATGACGGTGCCGGCCCGCCCAAATTGTTCGAATTCAATTGCGATACGCCGACGTCGCTGCTGGAAGCCGCGGTGATCCAGTGGAGCTGGAAAGAGGAACGCTTCCCGCACCTCGACCAATATACCAGCCTGCACGAGCGGCTGGTCGCCAAGTGGCGCGACATCGCGCCGCTGCTGCCGCCGGTCGTCCATTTCGCGCATGTCTCGGACGAGGCGGGCGAGGATATCGTCACGACATCCTATCTGCGCGACACGGCGGAGGCGGCGGGGATCACGACCGTGCCGATCCTGGTCGACGATCTGGGCTGGGACCATGACCGGCGCTGCTTCGTCGATCTGGCCGAGCAGCGGATCGAGGCGCTGTTCAAGCTGTATCCGTGGGAATGGCTGACCGCGGAGGCGTTTGCGGCGTCGCTGCTCGAGAGCCTCGACGATACGCTGTGGATCGAACCGATCTGGAAGATGATCTGGTCGAACAAGGCGATCCTCGCGATCCTGTGGCAGCTGTTTCCCGGGCATCCCAATCTGCTGCCCGCCAGCTTCGACATCCCGGAGGGCGACGCCGTCGCCAAGCCGCTGCTGGCGCGCGAGGGCGCGAACGTGTCGATCCGGCAGAACGGGCGCGTCGTCGCCGAAGCGGCGGGGGATTATGGCGACGAGGGCTATGTCTACCAGGCGTTGTACCGGCTGCCCGAGACCGCGCCCGGATGTTTCCCCGTGATCGGCAGCTGGCTGGTCGATGGCGAGCCCGCCGGGATCGGCATTCGCGAGGACGGCCTGATCACCGGCAACACCGCGCGCTTCGTGCCGCACGTGATCGACGGGTAAGCCGGAACCGGTGGGTGCAGTGCGGCATTGATGCGGGCAGCGCGCGGGAATGATCCCGCTGCCCTGTCCGAGGAATCTATGAGCCGTACCACGCTGGGCCTGTTCGGTGCCGCCCGTCCCCGTCCCGTCGCACAGGATCGCCTGATCGCGACGAGCGATACCGCTGCGGATGCGTATCGGGCGGAACGGCTCTCGGGCCTGACCCCGGTGGAGCGAGCGCTGGCCGAACCCAAGGGTTCGGCCGCAGCGCTGATCGCCTGATACACCTCAGCGCGCCGCCAGTTCGGGGCGGCCGGCGTGATGGATTAAGACCCTTTCGTCGGCCCAGCGCTCGCGGCTCCGGCACGTGATCGCACTGCGCCCGGGATGGGGATCGGCGGCGAGGGCATCCGAGAAGAAGCGGATGCAATAGACATCGCGGTTGGCATCGTACCGGACCGTATAGGCGCGCGGCGCGGCCTTCGGCTGTTCGACGGTGGTGTCGGGCGTCGCAGCCAGAGCGGCGAGGGCGAGCAAAGACGGTATCATGGACATGGCGTTCCTCCCGATCGTCCGTTCGACACGATGTCGTGCGGGTCGGCGGGCGCCATGCGATAAGTGTGCCATTTAAATAACACACCGGACTTGCGTGCGTTTCCTATAGACCCGGTGTCGTACACCGGGCGTGAGGCGCCAAAAGTTGGCGGATTGGGCGATGCGGATTGACGATCCGGGCCCGGCGCGCGTCCTTTTCGTCCCGAAGGCGTTGGCGCGGGATGATATGGATGTCTGATCGAGCCGGCGGGCGCAGGCTGCCGCCCTTATTGGTGGGACTCGCGCTGATCGCGGCGGGGCTGGCGGTGCTGCTGATCGGCGCAGTGGCGACCAGTCGTTATCCGTTCGCCTTCGACAGGGCGATCATCGTCGGTCTGCGCCACTGGAGCGGCCCCGCGTGGTTGCCGAAGGTGGCGGCGGACATCACCGATCTGGGCGGCGGCGTGGTGCTGACGCTGATCGTGACGCTTGTCGTCGGGTTCCTGCTGGTGCAGCGCCTGTGGTTGACCGCGCTCGCTACCGCGCTGGCGACGCTGACCGGTGGCTGGGTGATCGAGCTGGTGAAGGGCATGGTGCTGCGCGCGCGGCCGGAGCTGGTGCCGCACCTTGTCTCCGCCAACGGCTACAGCTTTCCGAGCGGGCACGCGACGGCGAGCGCCGTCTGCTATCTGACGCTGGCCGCGCTTGCCGGGCAGGTGACGCCCGACCGCGCGGCGCGATTGTACCTGCTGGTGGCCGCGGTGCTGCTGGTCGGCGCGATCGGGTGCAGCCGCGTGTATCTGGGCGTGCATTGGCCGAGCGACGTGCTGGCCGGCTGGAGCTTTGGGACGCTCTGGGCGCTGGGTTGGTGGACCGCCACGGCGCGGGCGCGTGTGGCGATCGGCGGGGAGCGCTAGTCTTGGTCAAGGTTCGAGTGGTCGTCAGTCTTCCCCCGCCAGGGGGAGGAGTGAATCGGTTTCGTCGAATGTCGAACGACCCATGGTTGCTTGGCGAACATAGACAACATGAACACCTTGGCGAAAACGATCGCGGTCCATCGTCTCTGTATCTTCACCAATTCAAAGAGCGCAATCCATTGGCCCGGAGAATGGCGGGCAGCGGGCGTGTAGGGCCGAATCGGTGCGATTTCGCCGTGATCACAGTATCTTGTCGGCGCTGCGATCCTATTGGCGTTCGCTGAGCTTGCGTTCCCAGGCGAGCGCGTCCTTGACGATCGTGTCGAGGTCGTCGCGCTGCGGGCGCCAGGGGAGCGCGGCGAGGATCGCGCGATTGTCGGCGACGAGCGCGGCGGGATCGCCCGCACGGCGCCCTTCGTAGCGGCGCTCGATCGTCATGTTGGTGACGCGATCGACTGCGTCGAGCACTTCGTTGACCGAGAAGCCGCGGTTGTAACCGGCGTTGAGGGTGTGGCTTTGCGTGGGTTCGGCGACCAGCAGTTCGAGCGCGGCGACGTGCGCGGCGGCCAAATCGCTGACGTGGATATAGTCGCGCACGCCCGTGCCGTCGGGCGTGTCGAAGTCGGTGCCGAAGACCGAGACGGCGGCGCGCTTGCCGGTTGCCGCCTCGACCGCGATCTTGATGAGGTGCGTCGCGCCCACCGTCGACTGGCCCGAGCGGCCCTGCGGATCGGCGCCGGCGACGTTGAAATAGCGTAAGCAGCAATAGTTCATCGGATGCGCCGCGGCGACGTCGCGCAGCATCGCCTCGGTCATCAGCTTCGACATGCCGTACGGATTGATCGGCGCGGTCGGATCGGTCTCCTCGATCGGCACCTTGACCGGCGTGCCATACGTCGCGGCGGTCGAGGAAAAGATGAAGTGCGGCACGCTCTCCGTCACTGCGCTTTCGATCAGCGAGCGCGTCGCGGCGGTGTTGTTGCGATAATATTTGAGCGGGTCGCTGACCGATTCCGGCACGATGATCGATCCGGCAAAATGCATGATCGCGCGGACGTTGTGGTCGCGGATCGCGGCACGGACGGCGATGTCGTCGGCGACGTTCGCCTCGACCAGGGTCGCGCGGGGATCGACCGCCCAAGCGAAGCCGGTGACGAGATTGTCGACGACGACAACATCATAGCCCGCGTCGCACAAGGCCAGCACTGCATGGCTGCCGATATAGCCGGCCCCGCCCGTCACCATCACCTTGCCGTTCAATGCCATGCGTCGCGTCCTTCGTCTTTTGCGCGGCCTAGCGCCTTCCTACATGGGCTGCAAAGGAGACTTCAGCATGACGGATTATGTAACGCTGGCGGGCGGCTGCTTCTGGTGTACCGAGGCGGTGTTCAAGGACGTGATCGGCGTGGAGAGCGTCGAGAGCGGCTATATCGGCGGCAACGTGCCCAACCCGACGTACAAGCAGGTGTGCGGCGGCGATACCGGCCACGCCGAGGCGATCCGCATCGGCTACGACCCCGAGCAGCTGGCGCTGGGCGACCTGCTCGACATCTTCTTCGCGACGCATGACCCGACGCAGTTGAACCGCCAGGGCAATGACGTCGGTACGCAATATCGCTCGGCGGTGTTCCCGGCGGACGAGGCCCAGGAGGCGGAGATGCGTGCGGCGATCGAGCGGGCGCAGGCGGGGCTGGACAAGCCGATCGTGACGACGGTGGAGCCGATGGCGGATTGGTATCCCGCGGAGGATTACCATCAGGATTATTGGGAAACCTCGGGCCGGTCGAACCCCTATTGCATGGCGGTGATCCCGCCGAAGCTGCAGAAACTGCGCAAGAGCTTCGCCGCGCGGTCGAAGGCGGTGGCGTAATCTAAGCCTCAATTCCTCCCCTGCGCACGTAGGGGAGGAGGACCGCGCCTCGCAGAGGCGTGGTGGAGGGGCAGCCCCATGCGACACCGCCTGCGGCGGCCCCTCCACCACTCGCCTTCGGCGAGCGGTCCCCCTCCCCGCAGAGCGGGGAGGAATTGTTTAGACCTTCCTCGCCAGCGCCTTTTTCAACTTAGCATGGGCGGCGGCCTTGATCTGGCAGACTCTTGCCGAGCCGACGCCGAGAACCTGGCCGATTTCCTCGAGGTTCAATTCCTCGACATAATAGAGCTGGATCACCAGCGCCTCGCGTTCGGGCAGGGCGCCGATTGCGGCGATCAGCGTGTCGCGCAGGTCGCTTTCGGCGAGCTGTTCGAAGGCGTCGGGCGTGTCATCGGCGAACCAGGGCAGGTCGTCGGCATAGACTTCGTCCATCGATTCGAACCGCACCGTGTCGGCGGTCTCATACTCTGCGCGCAGCCGTTCGATCGTGACGCCGAGTTCGGCGGCGAGCGTGGCTTCGTCGGGGGCGCGGCCGGTTCGTGCCGTGACAGCGGCAATGGCGGCCTGATATTGCCGGCGCCGCCGCATCGCACCGCGCGTCGTCGTCGCCTGTCGCCGGAGTTCGTCGATCATCGCGCCGCGCAGGCGGGTTTGCAGATAGGCCTTGAACTGCGCACCCTGTTCCGCGGCTTGTCCGACCGCCTCGACCAAAGCGACGAGGCCGATTTGCACGAGGTCCTCGACATCGACGATGGTGCTCATCGATCCGTGGACATGCCACGCGATGCGGCGGACCATGGGGAGATGCTGGCGGATCAGCGCCTCGCTGTCGCCGCCGGGACGCTGGCGAGGCGAATAGGTGAGGGGGCCCTGCGGCACCATGGCTTGCGGCGCGGGCTGGGCGCCGGCGAAGGCGCCGCTCATCGGTTCGGCGCTCATGCCGCCAGCGCCTGCTGCTGCGGTGCGCCGATGACCGCGACGACCTCGACCGCCTTTTCTTCGGGCACTTCGAAGAACGAGAGGACGGGCGTGTCGGGCAGCACGGTCTTCACCAGCTTGCGGATCGCGATGCGGATCGCGGGCTGGACGACGAGCGCGAAGGGCTTGGCCTCTGCGATCAGCGGCTGGGCGGCCTGTTGCAGCGCCTCGACGATGCGGCGGCCGAGATCGGGCTCGATGACGTGGCGGCGCGAGGCGTCGGCGCGTGCGGCTTGGCCGAGCAGTCCTTCCAGCTGGCCCTCCAGCGTCATCACGCGCAGCGGCTCGCGCACGCCACACAGCTTCTGGATGATCAGCGGGCCAAGCTCCGGACGGATCAGTTCGATGATCTCCTCGGCATCGGCGCTGCGCGTGGCGGCGACCGCAATCGCCTGCGCGATACGACGGAACTCCTTCAAGGGGATGTTCTCCGCGAGCAGGCCCTTCAGGACCTGGGTGAGGGTGGTGAGCGGCAACGGGTTGGGGGTGAGGCTGGCGACGAGCTGCGCGGCGCGTTCCTTCAGCCCGTCGAGCAGCGACTGGACCTCGTCGGGGCCGAGCAAATCGGTCGCGTTGGCGCCGAGTAGGTGGTTGAGGTGCGTCGCCATGACGGTGCCGGCATCGACGACGAGGAAGCCCGCGCCGGTTGCGGCATCGGCATCGCCCGCAGGGATCCAGGTGGCGTCGAGCCCGAAGGTCGGATCCTTCGCCTTTTTGCCGTGCAGCTCGCCGAACGCCTGACCGGTGTCGAGCGCCAGCATCTCGTCGGGGCTGACCTGATCTTCGCCGACGCAGACCCCGTTGATCATGATGCGATAGGTGTAGGGCGCGAGGTTGATGTCGTCGCGTACGCGGCATTGCGGCACGACGAAGCCGAGGTCGCGCGAGAGCTGGCGGCGGACGCCGGTGATGCGGCCCATCAGCGGCGCGCCGCGGCGCTGGTCGACCAGCGGCACCAGGCCATAGCCGATGTCGAGGTTGACCTGCATGCCTTCGGTCACTTCGTCCCAACCGATCTTCGACGGATCGACGGGTTCCTCGGCGGCCTTGGGCGCTTCGACGACGGGGCGCTTCTCGATCTGGCGCAGTTTCCACGCGGTGAAGCCGGCGATGCCGGCGGCCGGCAGCATGATGAGGTGCGGCATGCCGGGGAAGGCGCCGAGCAGGCCGAGGATCACCGCGACCGGAGTCCAGGTGCGCGGGGAGCCGAACTGGCTGCCGATCTGGCCGGCGAGGTCCTTGTCCGAATTGACGCGGGTGACGATCGCGGCGGCGGCGATCGAGAGCATCAGCGCCGGCAGCTGCGCGACGAGCGCGTCGCCGATCGCGAGCAGGATGTAGCTCTTGGCGGCGGCGGCGATCGTCATGCCGTGGCTGACGGGGCCGAGGATCAGACCGCCGATGACGTTGGCGGCGAGGATCAGCATCGCGGCGACCGCGTCGCCCTTCACGAACTTCGACGAACCGTCCATCGAACCGTAGAAATCGGCTTCGGTCGCGACCTCGACGCGGCGCTTCTTGGCGTCGTCGGGCGTGATGAGGCCGGCGTTCAGATCGGCGTCGATCGCCATCTGCTTGCCGGGCAAGGCGTCCAGGGTGAAGCGAGCCGAAACTTCCGACACGCGACCCGCGCCCTTGGTGACGACGATCAGGTTGATGATCATCAGGATCGCGAAGACGAAGATGCCGACGACATAGTCGCCGCCGATCAGGAAGCTGCCGAACGCCTCGATGACATGGCCCGCGGCGCTTTCGCCCTCGTGACCGTGGACCAGCACGATGCGGGTCGAGGCGACGTTGAGGCCGAGGCGGAACAGGGTCGCGAACAGGAGGACGGTCGGGAAGGCGCTGAAGTCCAGCGGCTTCTGCGCGTTCAGCGACACCATCAGCACGGCGAGGCTGATCGCGATATTGGCGACGAAGAAGACGTCGAGCAGGAAGGCCGGGATCGGCACGACCATCACGACGACGAGCAGCAGGATGGCGAGCGGCAGTGCGGCGCCGCGGCCCTGGCTGAGCAGCTTGTTCACGTCAGCGGCCCCCCATGCTGGCGAGCATCATATAGGCGAGCTGCGCATTCTGCGGCGACGGGCGCAGCAGGCTGTTCGCGGCATCGACGGCGCGGCTGCCGAAGCGGCCGCCGGCCTGGGTCAGCGCCTGCGTCGCCCAATTGAGCGCATCTTCGGGCGTCTGGTTGTTGCCGGTGACGACGGTGGAATCGCCCATCGCCAGGGCCTGCGCGGCAAAGGCGAGATTGGCGCTGCGGGTTTCGCTGACGCTGTCCGACGCGGCGTTCAGCTTGTCGCTGAAGCGCTGATAGATCGCCGACAGCGACCGCGGCTGGCCGTTCGAGGCATAGAAGATCGAGCGGTTGGCACCGGCGGCCTGCGGGAACAGCGAGGCGGCGGAGGCGCCGGGATTGTTCGCCATCGCCGACAGGAATTTCTTGGCGCCGCCGATGCCGAGGAAGTGCGCCATATAGAGATCGGTGCCGTTGGCGTCGCGGCCCAGCGAACCCTCGAGCGCGCTCTTATTGTCGGAGGCGTGTTCGGCGGCCATCAGCGAGGCGACGTCGGGGTCGTTGCGCAGCGCGAGGATGGCGGAGCGGGTCGCGCCGTCGCTGACCGAGAAACGGCCGCCGGCGGTCTGGCCGATGCTGTCGGCGGCCCAGCCGAGGCCGTGTTCGGCGCCGTGCTTCTTGACGACCGCGAGCCAGCTCTGCTCGACGAACTGGTACAGGCCCGTCGCCGACGACGTGCCCGAGCGCGCGCGTGCGTTCAGCCCGCTTTCGATCTTCGCCTGGCCGAGCAGATAGTCGAAATCCACACCCGTCTTGCTGCTCGCAAGCTGGATGGCGGATTGGACGCGCCCGGCAGAAATCGGATTGACGGTCATTGCTACGAAAACACACCCCTGTTGCCGGGTGGCTTTCAGCAAGAGCCGTGCCAGTTGTGGTTAAGAGCGGGTGTCAGCGGCGATTCCCGTCACCCCGGACGTGTTCCGGGGTCCGCCAAGCCGCACGGGGACGGCAGGAGGCTGGAGCCATCCCCCTCGCCGCAGAGTGGACCCCGGACCAAGTCCGGGGTGACGATCGACCTGGGGAAAGGGCGTCAGCCCCAAAGCCTCAGGCGTAGGCCTGGATCAGCGAGGGGCGGTAGCCGTGGCCGGCATCGCCGGTCAGAATTTGCAGGCGGCGGCGGACATTTGCCGCCATCAGGTTGACGTAGATGCGGCAGGTTTCGTTGAGGCGGTTCGCCTCGTCGGCCAGTTCGCGGATCTCGTCGCCGGCGGGGCCGGTGCCCATCGCGGCAATCTCTTCAATGCCGGCAAGCTTGTCCTGCGTCGCACGTTCCAGCGCGGCGCAGTCGTTGGTCTTCAGCGCTTCGATTTCGGCGTGGAGCGCGTCGATGACGCGGATGAGGGCATCACGCCGATTCATGGCCATCCCAGTTCAGCTTGAGGGCGAGCAGTCGGTCGGCGATGGTCGCCGGCAGAATGGGGAAGGTGCCGGTGGCGATCGCCTTCTTGATCTCGCCGACGCGGTCGCTGTCGACCGGGGCCGACGCGGCCATCGATTTGGCAAGGCCGCTCAGCTGCGTCGCCGGCGCTGCCGCGACGGGCTGGCGCGTCGTCGCCTGCTGTACCACTGGCTGCACCGTCGGCGCGGCCGCGGGTGCGGCGACGCGCGATACGCTTCCACTTGCCTGCTGCGGCTTTGCGCCGATTGAGTCCACCATGTCCGCACCTGTGTATGTTGCCTGACAGGCGACTAAACGGCCGTCTGCGAGCGCGCTTTAGCAAAAAAGATTCGCCCGCGAAAAAAGAAGCCTGCCTCAGTCGGTCCAGCCGGGCAGCGTGGCGCGGCCCGCTTCCACCGCGACCGCCTGTACGGGCGTGTTACTGCCATCGACCTTGATCATCACGCGGCCGCCCGGCGGTGCGTCACCGACGGCGACGCCTTCGCGACTGATCGAAAAGCCGGGGGAGCCGGCCTCGATCAGTACCGGATCGCCGCGGCGGATCACCGGCTCTGCCTTGGTGGGCGCGAGCATGGCGGGCACCGCGCGCGCGGCGGGCGCGTCGGCGGGGCGGATCACGGGGACGAAGATGCGCCAGTCCGGTCCGGTGCAGGACACGACGACCGCGTCATGCGCGTCGCTGCGCCAGGCGAGCGAAACGGTGGGGCATTGCGCGAGACGCAGCCGCGCATCGATCGCGGTGCGCGCGCCGCCCTCCGCCCCGATCGGGCGGCTGGTGAAGGCGGCGACCGCGCGGTCAAGCCCGCCGGTGTCCTGGAACACAGGCAGCGTGCCCATCGGCGCGGCGGCAAGGAGCAGGGGCAGGAGGATCATGGCTGATGTCCGTGTTGAGGGTCGGTGCGGGGGCCGCTCGTGGTCGGAGCGTCTCCGGCAAAGGCGAGCGTGACGATCGCGGCGCGGCGTCCGGGCCGCGGCGCGGTGGTAACGGTGATGCGGCGGCTGACCGGCGCCAGCAGCGCCGCGAGCGCGCGGGCACGGTCGGTGGCGAGGATCGCGGCGCTGCCGGTCGCGGCATCGACGTCGGCGGGGTTGCCGTCGGTCGATCCGGTGACGGTGAGCGCGACGCGCGGGTCGCGCGCCGCCTCTTTGGCCCAGGCGATGACGGCCGCGGAACCGCCGGGCAGCGCCGCCGATCCAGGGGCGAAATCGAACAGACCCGCGGCCATGACCGGCATCGGCGGGGGCGGGGGGGCGTGCAGCGCCGCCTCTCCCCCGAAGCTGCGCCGGAGCGCATCGGTGACGGCGCGGGGCTTCTCGCTTGCCTGCAACAGGACGAAGAAGCCGACGAGGAGCAGTGCGAGATCGGCGAGCGTCACCAGCCACACGGGCCGGGAGGGCGCCGGTTCAGGCCAACTGGGAAGCGCGGGGGCGGTCATGCGACGCTGTGCAACTGGTGGCGCGGCGTTTCGCGCAGCGCGAGCGCGACGAGCGGGGCTTCGATCCGGGCGCGTTCGAACGCCTCGATCTTGCCCGCGGCGCGCAGGCGGTGGCAGACCGGCATGAAGAGGAGGTTGGCGAACAGCGCGCCGTACAGCGTCGCGAGCAGCGCCACCGCCATCGCGCCGCCGATCGCCTGCGGGTCGGTCATCTGCGCGAACATGCCGGCAAGGCCGATCAGCGTGCCGACCATGCCCATCGCCGGCGCGGCCTCGGCGGCGCCGGACCAGACGTCGGCGGCGGCAGCCTGTCGGTCGATCCGTTTCTGCCGGTGGAAGCGCAGCAGCGCCTCGACCTCGCGGGCGACCGCTCCGTCGACGATGGCGGCGATGGCGTCGGCGACATCGGGATCGGCGATGACCGATTTGTCGAGCGCGACGACGCCGTGGCGCTTGGCGATCCGGTCCTGCGCGGCAATCTGTTCGAGCAGCGGATCGGCGGAGAAGGCGCGACGCGGCAGGACGCGGAGCGCCACCACCGCGCGGCCGACGTCGCGGAGCGGCGCACGGAGCAGCGTGGCGACGAGCGTGCCGCCGCCGACGATGGCGAATGCGATCGGATCGAAGAGCTGGGCGATCATGCGCGGATATAATGCAAGGGGTGGGCCAGTTGGCTTCGGGGAGCGTCTGTTCGGCTGCACGCCCCCTTCGTCATCCCGGCGCACGCCGGGATCCATGGATACGATGCGGCGGCCGTTGACGTGCGCCATTGGCCTCATCGCCTCCATGGATCCCGGCGTGCGCCGGGATGACGAAAGCGGCGGACAAGCTGTATCTACGACGAACGCGACAAGCCGTCCCCTTGCGGCCCGGTGGACCCCGGACCAAGTCCGGGGTGACGAAGAAGGGGAAGGGGGCGGCAAGCCTTGCCGTCCGCCCGGCAAATACCGGCAAGCGGTTGCCGCCCGGGTTGCCGCCCGCCCGGCAACGGGGTGAAATCGCGAAAAAACCGGACCCCCGCCCTCCTGCTGCAAAAAACTGGCACGGCGGTTGCTTACCGTCTCGGCAGCGCAATGGTGCGCCGGAGATTTGGCCCGATGGCCGCTGACAGTCTGTTCGGAATTCACGGATCCGCCCTGGAAGTGCGTTCGCAGCGCATGGGCGTGCTCGCGTCGAATATTGCCAACGCCTCGACCCCCGGGTTCAAGGCGAAGGATATCGATTTCAAGTCGGCGCTTGCGTCGATGGAGAGCGATATCGGCGAAAAGGGCATCGCCGCCGCGACCAAATATCGCGTGCCGGTGCAGACCTCGATGGATGGCAACACCGTCGAGCTGAATCAGGAACAGACCGCCTTCGCCGAAAATGCCGTCCAGTATCAGACGACGCTGTCGTTCCTGAACGGACGCATCGGCCAGATCACCCGCGCGCTGAAGGGGGAGTAAGGCCATGGCCGATCCGATGAGCGTCTTTCAGGTGGCAGGCCGCGCGATGAGCGCGCAGCTCGTCCGCCTGAACACGACCGCATCCAACCTTGCCAATGCCGGCGGTACGACCGGGTCGGCGGACACCGCCTACAAGACGATGAAGCCGGTGTTCCGCACCAGCTTCGACGCCGCGAGCGGTCTTGCCACCGTCGACGTCGAAAAGATCGTCACCGCGGGCGAAGCGCCGACCAAGATCTACGACCCCAATAACCCGGTCGCGGACAAGGACGGCAATATCTACCAGGCCGCCGTCGATGAAAGCCGCGAGTTCGTCGACATGATGGAGACGGCGCGTTCGTACCAGAACAACGTCGAGGTGCTGAACACTGCCAAGCAGCTCACCATCGATACCCTCAAGCTGGGCCGCTAACCCATGACCACCACGACCTCCACATCGGGTTCGTCGTTCGACACGACGCTCGCCAACCTCGGCATCAAGCGCGCCGCGAGCAACACCGGCACGACGACCGCCAGCGGTGCATCGACCGTTACCGGCGTGACCAAGACGACGCTGGACCAGTCCGACTTCCTGACGCTGCTGACCACGCAGCTGAAGAACCAGGACCCGTTCGCGCCGATGGACAACACGCAGATGGTCGCTCAGATGGCGCAATTCTCGTCCGTCGCCGGCATCAGCGAGATGAACAAGTCGCTGACCGGCATCTCGAACAAGCTTGGCTCGACCAGCGCAAGCGATGCGATGAGCTACGTCGGCAAGACCGTGCTGACCGAAGGATCGACCGCCTATCCGCGCTCGTCCGGCGGGATCGACGGCGCGGTGGAGCTGGACGACGATGCGACGCAGGTCACCGTGTCGATCAGCGACGCCAACGGCGGCATGCTGCGCCAGCTCGACCTCGGCGCGCAGAAGAAGGGTTCGATCGCCTTCGACTGGGACGGCAAGGACGGCTCGGGTCAGGACGCGGGCAAGGGTCCCTTCACGATCAGTGCCTTCGCCACCGGTGGCGACAAGACGATCACCAGCCGCACGCTCGTCTGGGCGCCGGTCGAATCCGTGTCCCTGCCATCCAGCGGCAAGCCCGTTCTGAAGGTCGTCGGCGTCGGTGACGTCGATCCGTCCAACGTCCGTTCCGCCGCCTGATCTTCCCCCCGTTTTCCGAATTCCAGGAGAAACCCAATGTCCTTCTTCACCTCGCTGTCCGGTCTTCAGGCTTCGCAGACCGACATGGACACCATCTCGCACAACCTCGCCAACGTCTCGACCACGGGCTTCAAGAAGAGCCGCGTCGAGTTTTCGGACGTCATCGCATCGAGCGTGTCGACCGATCCGCGCAAGATGGTGGGATCGGGCGTCATCGTGAAGGCGACGCAGCAGCAGTTCAAGAACGGCAATTTGCAGGGCACGACCAACGCGCTCGACCTCGCGGTCATGGGCGAAGGCTTCTTCACCGTGAAGACGACCGGCGCCAGCGACGCGATCGCCTATACCCGCAACGGTTCGTTCTCGGTCGACGCCAGCCGCAACGTCGTCGACAGCCAGGGCAGCTTCCTGATGGTCTATCCGGTCGACGGCGACGGCAACGTCACCGCCACCGGTGAAGATGGCCTGACCAACCTGCAGCTGCAGCAGACCAGCGGTACGCCGAAGGCGACGCAGTCCGTATCGACCGCGATCAACCTGTCGGGCACGACGACCGTCAACAAGAAGACGTTCGATCGCACCGACACGACGACCTACAACAACTCGGTCGCGACGCGCGTCTATGACGCGAACGGCAATCCGATGACGATGACCAGCTATTATGTGCGCACCGCGGTGCCCGATGCCACCAAGGGCACGGACAGCACGTGGGCGGTCTATACGTTCGTCGGCGACAAGCAGCTGGAAGTCGGCGGCAAGAAGGATCCCGTCCAAATCACCTTTGCCAACACTGGTGCGATCAAGACGCCTGCGACCCCGATCCAGTACGACACGTTCATCCCGCTGTCGGGCGCTGCGGCGCAGAACCTGACGCTGAACCTCGGCAACTCGACGCAGCTGGCGTCGGCCTTCGCGGTCAACAGCAAGAGCCAGGACGGCGTGCCCGTCGGCCAGCTGGCCGGCGTGACGGTGACGTCGGAAGGCCTGATCCAGGCGAGCTTCTCGAACGGCGACATCGTGCCGCTGGGCAAGGTGGCGCTGGCGAAGTTCTCGACGCCGACCGGCCTCCGCCAGATCGGCAACAGCTATTGGTCGGCGACGGGTCTGTCGGGCACCGCGACGATGGGGTCGGCGGCCGCCGACGGCTTCGGCTCGCTGATGTCGGGCCAGATCGAAGGATCGAACGTCGACATCACCGAAGAGCTGGTCAACCTGATCGCCGCACAGCGCAACTTCCAGGCGAACTCGAAGGCGCTCGATACCGCGAACCAGGTCTCGCAGACCATCATCCAGATCCGCGGCTAAACGAGTCGGTGGGGACGCGGGAGCGCTAGATGGACAAACTGGTCTACACGGCGGCGACGGGTCTGCGCGCGCACATGCAGGCGCAGGCTGCGATCGCCAACAATATGGCGAACGCGTCCACCACGGGCTTTCGCGCCGATCGCGTCATCTTCGACCGGATCGAGCTGAAGGGCGGTGGCGCGCAGTTGGAGGCGCGTGCGCCGACCAGCGAGGAAGTCACCGACGCCGATCGCGCGCCGGGTGCCATCCAGCATACCGGCCGCGCGCTCGACGTCGCCGTCACCGGCGTCAACGACTGGCTGGCGGTGCAGGCGAGCGACGGCAGCGAGGCCTATACCCGCCGCGGCGACCTGGAGGTCGCGCCGTCGGGCGTGTTGCAGACCGGCGACGGCTTCATCGTGCAGGGTCAGAACGGCCCGATCACGCTGCCGCCGTACACCAGCCTGACGATCGCCGGCGACGGGACGATCAGCATCATCCCGCAAGGGGGCGATGCCGCCAACCCACAGGTGGTCGACCGGCTGAAGATCGTCGACACCAAGGGGTCGCAGACGGTCAAGGGCCTCGACAACCTGCTGCGCGTCAAGGGCGGCGGCACGCTGCCCGCGAACCTCGACGCCAAGGTGCAGGGCGGCGCGCTGGAGGGCTCCAACGTCAATATGACGCAGGTGCTCGTCGATATGCTGGAAAACCAGCGCAGCTACGAAATTCAGGCCAATCTGATGAAGTCGGCCAAGGAACTGGACGAAGGCGGCTCATCCGTGATGCGCCTGCCGAGCTAAGGGACGAAGAGCATGTCATCCTCCGCCATGCATATCGCGCGCACCGGGCTCGACGCCCAGGATACGCGCATGCGAGTCATTTCGAACAACCTCGCGAACGTCAACACGACGGCGTTCAAGAAGGATCGCGCCGCGTTCGAGACGCTGGCCTATCAGACGGTCACGGCGCCGGGGTCCCAGTCGACCGCGGAAACCAAATATGCGACCGGCCTCAACCTCGGCACCGGTGTGCGCGTGCAGGGCACGGCGCGGATCGACACGCAGGGGTCGCTGACGCAGACCGGCAACAGCTTCGACTTGGCGCTGGATGGCGACGGCTATTTCCAGATCCAGATGCCGGGTGGCCAGCTGGGCTATACGCGCGCGGGCAATTTCAACCGCAGCCCGGAAGGCCTGCTGGTGACGTCGGAGGGCTATCAGGTCCAGCCGGGCATCACCGTGCCGGCGAACGCGACCTCGGTGTCGATCGGCACGGACGGCACCGTCACCGCGCAGATCCCGGGGCAGACGACGGGCAGCACGCTGGGCCAGATCCAGATCGCAAGCTTCCCCAATCCCACCGGCCTGCAATCGACCGGCGACAATTACCTGCGCGAAACCGCCTCGTCGGGTGCCGCCAACCTCGGCATCGCCGGGCAGGACGGCCGTGGCAACGTGCGCCAGGGCAGCCTGGAAGCGTCGAACGTCAACGTCGTCGAGGAACTCGTCGACATGATCGAGACGCAGCGCGCCTATGAGGTCAATTCCAAGATGATCTCGTCCTCCGACGAAATGCTCAAATACGTGAACCAGAACCTGTAACATGGCCTCCGCACCCAACCCCTTCCGCCCCGGCGCCTTCGTCGTCAGCCACTGGGCCGAGATCGCCCTCGCCGCGGCGTCCAGCCTGCTCGTGCTCGCCGCGCTTACGCCCGGCGAGGCGAACGCCAGCATCTTCGGCAAGAAGAAGCCGGCAGAGGACTTCACCGTCGTGCGCGCGCCGATGACGCCGCCGCCGGCCCCGGCCAATGGCGCGATCTTCCAGGCGAGCGACGGCTATGCGCCGCTGTACGAAGGCTGGCGCGCGCGCCGCGTCGGCGATCCGCTGACCATCGTGCTGGTCGAGAACACGGCCGCCTCCAAATCGTCGAGCTCGAAGCTCGATTCGAGCGGGCAGGGCGGCATCACGCCGCCGACCACCGGGCCGCTGAGCCTGTTCGGTGCGACCGATGCGTCGATGAGCGGCACGCGCGGCTTCAACGGACAGGGGCAGGCGAACCAGGCCAATTCGCTGTCGGGCGAAGTCTCGGTAACGGTTGCGGCGGTCTATCCCAACGGCACGATGCTGGTGCAGGGGCAGAAGCGCGTGACGCTGAACCGCGGCGACGAATTCGTGCGGATCAAGGGGCTGGTGCGCAGCGCCGATATCAGCGCCGACAATCGCGTGCTGTCGACCCGCGTCGCCGATGCGCAGATCTCCTACACCGGCAAGGGCGACGTCGCGCGCGCCGGGCGGCAGGGCTGGCTGGGCCGCTTCTTCTCCGTCGTGTCGCCGTTCTGACGGCCGTCTTGACGCGTTGTTAACCATAGGAAGTGCAGGCTGCTGCCCATGTTCCGCCGTCTGATCCTCTCGCTCGCCGCCGCTCTGGCCTTCGTCGCTGCGCCTGCGCAGGCCGACCGGATCAAGGATCTGGGCGGTTTCCAGGGCATACGTTCGAACCAGCTGACCGGCTATGGCGTGGTCGTCGGCCTGCCCGGCACGGGTGACGACAATCTCGAATATACCGTCCAGTCGCTCAAAGCCGTCGCGTCGCGCTTTGGCCTGCAGCTGCCGCCGGGGGCCAATCCGGGGATGAAGAACGCGGCGGTCGTGATGATCACCGCCGACCTGCCGCCCTTCGCCAAGCCGGGACAGAAGCTCGACATCACCGTCGCTTCGATGGGCAAGGCCAAGTCCCTGCGCGGCGGCAGCCTGGTGCTGACGCCGCTGCTGGGTGCGGATAACCAGATCTATGCGATGGCGCAGGGCAACCTTGCCGTTGGCGGTCTGGGTGCCGAGGGCGCGGACGGATCGAAGATCGTCGTCAACGTGCCCTCCGCCGGGCGCATTCCCGATGGGGCCACCGTCGAACGTGCGGTCGCGACCGGCTTCGATTCGACGCCGAACCTCACCTTCAACCTCGCGCGGGCCGATTTCACCACCGCGCAGAACGTCGCGCAGGCGATCAATGCGAAGCTCGGCTTCGGCACCGCCGAGGCGATCGACGGCGTGTCGATCGCGGTGCGCGCGCCGCCGGGCGCCGATGTGCGCGCGACGCTGATGTCGACGATCGAGAACCTCGACGTCGTGTCGGCCGAGCCGCCGGCAAAAGTAATTGTAAATGCACGCACCGGAACGGTCGTTATCAATTCTGCGGTCAGGGTGGGTCCGGCCGCGGTGACGCACGGCAAGCTGACCGTGCGCATCGACGAGAACCAGCGGATCAGCCAGCCTGCTCCGTTCAGCCAGGGCCAGACCGCGCTGGAGCGCAAGTCCAACGTGTCGGTCGAGGAGGAGAAGAAGCCGATGTTCCTGCTCACGCCCGGGCCGAAGCTCGCCGATGTGGTGAAGGCGGTGAACGCGATCGGTGCGTCTCCGGCAGACCTCGTCGCGATCCTGGAGGCGCTGAAGGAAGCCGGCAGCCTGAAGGCGGAGTTGATCGTCCTGTGACGGGGCCCTCGATCTCGAATGGCGTCGCCGGTGCCGGGGGCATCTCGACCGATACGTCGCGCCTCAAGACCGCGGACAACCTGAAGAAGGCGGGCCAGCAGTTCGAAGCGGTTTTCACCGGCATGATGCTGAAAAGCATGCGGCAGGCGAAGCTGGCCGATCCGCTGTTCGATTCGAAGGCGATCGATACCTTCACCGAGATGCAGGACGCCCGCGTCGCGCAGACGATGTCGGAGACGACGCCGCTCGGCATCGGCAAGGCGATGACCGCCTTCCTCGCCAAGAAGCAATCGGATCTTAACGACTCCACGGCAGATCCGCCCAAATGAGCGATATGCTGTCGATCGGCGCGTCCGGCGTCCGCGCGTATCAAACCGCGCTTGCGACCGTTGGCGAGAACATCGCCAACGTGAATTCGGCCGGCTACACGCGTCGACAAGTCGCGCTGAACGAAGTGGCCGGCGTCGGCACGACCTTCGCCTATGCCGCGGGCAACGGCGTCACGCTGACCGGCGTTACGCGATCGACCGACATCTATTCCAGCCGCGCGCTGCGCGCCGCGAACAGCGACCTGTCGCGCACGACCAGCGGTGCGGCCTGGCTGGATCGTATCCAGGGCGCGCTGACCGGCAATGCGCTGACGTCGCGCGTCACCAATTTCTTCGGCGCGGCGCAGGCGCTCGCCGCCGAGCCTGATTCGACCGCGCTGCGCACCGGTATGGTCAGCGCCGCGACCTCCGCCGCGATCGCTTTCACCGCGACGGGAAAGGCGTTCGACCAGATCGATGCCGATATCGATACCGCCGGCAATCAGGCCGCGCAGGATCTGACGTCGCTCGGCGTGTCGCTGTCCAAGATCAACGAAGGCATCAGTCGTTCGCAGCCGGGCAGCACCGCGGCTGCGCAGCTGATGGACCAGCGCGACGACGTCCTGTCGCAGATGAGCAACCTCAGCGACATCACCACGACGTTCGATTCGATCGGGCGGGCGACGGTCAACCTGGGCGGATCGAGCGGCGCGCCGTTCGTGCGCGGCACCGGTGCCGGCACCGTCACCTATGCGCGCGACGACACCGGCAAGATCGCCTTCAGCATCACGGTGGGGATCGAGAAGACGCAGATCACCCCCGGCGGCGGCACGCTGGGCGGTCTGGTGGACGGCGCGCAGCGGGCCTCGTCGATCCGCGACGTGCTCAATTCGGTCGCGGGGCAGTTCGTCAAGACGGTCAACGACAACCAGGCAGCGGGCAAGGACCAGAACAACCAGACCGGCGCGGCGATGTTCGTCATCGACCAGACGCGGCCAGCGACCGAGATGAGCGTCGCCACCGGTTTCGTCGGCAGCCAAATCGCGGCGGGCACCGGGGGCGGATCGCGCGATGCGTCGAACCTCGCCGCGCTGGAAGCGACGCGCAACAGCAAGGGTTATGAGGCGCAGCTGACGACGCTCGTCACCGACAATGCCACCGCCTACAAGCAGAAGAACACGATCGCAGACGCGCAGACATCGATCCGCGACGGCGCGGCGACGGCGCTGTCGTCTTCGACCGGTGTCAATCTCGATTCGGAGGCGGTCGATCTCATTCGATTCCAACAGGCCTATGCCGCCTCGAGCCGCGTGATCCAGGTCGCGCGCGAGACGATGCAGACGCTTCTGGATATGCGGTAGGATTGCCCATGCAGATTTCGACCAGCCTGTTCTACAGTAACGCCTCCAGCCGCTTAACCAAGATGAGCGACAAGGCGCAGGAACTGCAGACGCAGATCGCGACCGGCAAGAAGCTGATCAAGCCGTCCGACGACCCCGCCGGCGCGCAGCAGCTCGCCGAACTCGATCGTCGCGACGCCGATGCGGCGGTGTACGGCACCAATCTAACGCTGGCGAGCTCGCTGCTCGATCAGGCGGATGGTGTGCTCAAGCAGATCACCGCACAGCTGACGCGCGCGACCGAACTCGCGACACAGGCGGCGACCGGGACGCAGACCGACGCCGCGCGCAAGAGCATCGCGACCGAAATCACCTCGGTCGTCCAGTCGCTGGTCACGCTCGCCAATTCGCGCAACGTGCGCGGCCAGCCGCTGTTCGGCACCGTCGACGGCACCAAGGCGGTGACCGACAATGGCAACGGCACCTTCACCTTCCCGGCGAACAACACGCTCGTGTCCGAAGTGCCGATCGCCGATGGGCAGACGATCCAGGCGACCGAGAGCGCCAAGACGATCTTCGACCTGGGCAATGGCGACAACACGCTGGCGATGCTGAGCCGCATGGCGGCGACGCTGAACGGCGGCGGCGACGTGTCGTCGTCGATGAGCACGGCGCTCGATTCGCTGAGCCAGGCCGTCGACCAGGTCGCCAACGTGCAGGCCTCAGTCGGGTCGCGGTCGGCGCGCGTCGATCTGCAACAGCAATTGCTGACCACGGCGAACACTGATCGCGCCGATCTGCGCGGCAAGCTGGAGCAGGTCGACGTCACCGACGCGATCGTCCAGTTGCAGCAGATGATGACCGCGCTGTCGGCGTCGCAGGCGAGCTTCACCAAGCTCTCGCAGCTCTCACTGTTCGATTACCTGAAGTAACGTAGGCCAAGGCCGACGCAGGTAAAGTCCCGTCGCCGCGCGAGCGGCGGTCGTGGCCGCGTGCCGTTCGCGCGGCAGGGCGTTGCCACAGGTTTTTGTCCGGAACGGCCAAATCCGGGGCATGGTAACCACTTGTCTAGGAAATGCGGTTAACCCGGTAAGCCACAAGAGTCGGCATCGCCGGCTAAACGGGGGTTCCCACAGTGTTTCCTGCGATCGGTCTCGTCGTTCTACTCGGCATGGTGTTCGGCGGTTTCGCCATCACCGGCGGTGCCCTTGGCCCCGTGTTCGAGGCGATCCCGCACGAGATGCTCATCATCGGCGGCGCCGCAGCGGGCGCGCTGATTATCGGCAACTCGGGCGCCGAGTTGAAGGCGATGGGCGGCGGCCTCGCCAAGGTGTTCAAGGGGCCCAAGTACAAGAAGCAGGACTATCTCGACGTCATCTTCCTCGTCAGCAAGCTGATGAAGATGCTGCGCATGGATGGCCCGATCGCGCTCGAACCGCATGTCGAGGACCCCAAGTCGTCGTCGGTGTTCAGCGAATATCCGCGCCTGCTCGCCGACCATACGCTGGTCAATCTGATCGCCGATACGCTGCGTCTGGTCGTCGTGTCGTCGGGTACGCTCGACGTGCATGCGGTGGAAGAGGTGATGGACCATGCGATCAAGTCGCACCATCACGAGGTCGAGGGGCCGGAGCATACGCTAACCAGCCTCGCCGATTCGCTGCCCGCGCTCGGCATCGTCGCCGCGGTGCTCGGCATCGTGAAGACGATGGGCTCGATCGACAAGCCACCGTCGGTGCTGGGCGGCATGATCGGCTCGGCGCTGGTCGGTACGTTCATGGGCGTGTTGCTGGCGTACGGCATCGTCAATCCGCTCGCCGGGCGCCTGAAGCAGATCATCCATGCCGACGCCGCCATCTATCACGTCGTCAAGCAGATCATCATCGCCTCGCTGCACGGCCACCCGCAGCCGCTGGTGATCGAGGCCGCGCGAAGCGGCATCGCGCACAAGAACCAGCCCGGCTTTGCCGAGGTGTTCGACGGCTTGCGCGGCAAGTAAGATCCGATGGCGCGCGCAGCACCGCACGGCAACAACCAGCCGCCCAAGATCGTCATCGTCAAGAAGATCACCATCGCCGGTGGTGGTCACCATGGCGGTGCGTGGAAGGTCGCCTATGCCGACTTCGTGACCGCGATGATGGCGTTCTTCCTGCTCCTGTGGCTGCTCGGCGCGACCACGGAGAAGCAGCGCAAGGGCATCGCCGACTATTTCGCGCCGACCCTGATCGACAAGAAGTCGTTGGGCCTGGGCGGCAATGGCGTGCTGGGCGGCGAATCGATCCTCAGCAACAACAAGCTGGGTCCGAAGGCGGCGGCGGCGCCGATCGCGTCGATCGGCGTGCCGATCATGCAGACCGGCGGCGACCGCAGCGGCACGGGCGACAAGGGATCGCTGCGCAATCCGACCGCGACCGCGCTCGACCAGAAGGCGTTCGAGGCGATCAAGCAGGAGATCGAGAAGCAGATAATGAGTTCGAAGAGCCTGTCGAAGCTCGCGAGCCATATCCGCTTCGTGCCGACGCAGGACGGGCTGCGCATCGATCTGGTCGACGATGCCGATTATTCGATGTTCGCGCTGGGCACGACGGCGCTGGATTCGCGGGCGTCGGACCTGATCGGGATGATCGCCGGCACGATCGCGGGGACGCCCAACACGATCATGATCCGCGGCCATACCGACAGCGTGCCCTATGGCGACCCCAGGGCGATGAACAACTGGATGCTGTCGTCCGGCCGCGCGGAATCGACGCGGCGGCGGCTGGCGCTGGGCGGCATTCCGGAATCGCGCTTCGAGCGGATCGAGGGGGTGGCGGATCGCGAGCCGATCGTCGTCAACGATCCCGGTGATCCGCGCAATCGCCGCGTCGCGATCACCCTGCTGTATCGCAAGGGCGCCTTCGGCCAATAGCGGCCCCTCGTCATCGCCGGATACGAAAGACCCGCGCGGAAGGCATCCCTTCCGCGCGGGTCTTGCGTTCGTCCCCTCCAGCGCCGTGGGGGCGGCGGCGGAGGGGCGTGGCCGATCAGGCCTCGACGGCGTCCGCCGGCTTGCGACCGCGCTTGGCAGCGGCGGCGCCGTCGCCCTTGCGCGCGCCGGGCTTGCGGCCGAGACCGATCTTCTTGGCCATCGCGCGGCGGCTTTCCGAATAGGTTTCGGCGACCATCGGGTAATCCGGCTTCAGGCCATAACGTTCGCGATATTCGGCCGGCGTCATGCCATGGGTGGCGAGGTGACGACGCAAGGTCTTGTACGGCTTGCCGTCGATCATCGAGATGATGTGATCCTTCGACGCCAGCGACTTACGCACCGAAACCGCGGGCGTATATTCAGTCGCCGGTGCGCTTTCCGTTTCCGTGGTGCCGGTGCCAAGCAGCGCCGAGACGGTGTCGTGCATCTTGCCGAGGAAGGCCGGAACCTCATCAGCGGAAATACGGGTGTTGGGGTTGCCGAGCCAAGCAATCGTCAGTTCGGTTGCCAGTTCGACGGCATTCAGGTCGGACGTTTCATCAGTCATAGTTTGCTCCTTTGACTGACAATAGCCCTAGACAACAGACAAGGCGCGTCAACCCTGCGGCGACCCGAATTGATCGGTCGATCAAAGCAAATGTAGAAAAGGGAATGAAAATACTGTCATCAAGACTGATCAGGCCGTTCGTGACGCACCCGCGGCCCGTACGGCGGCGAGATCGGGATAGCCGTTGACCGCCATCAGCAGGTCCGCCTCCGCCAAGATACAGCGTAGGACATGCGCCGCGCCAGCCGCGCCGTCGAGCGCCAGTCCATAGCTGTAGGGGCGGCCGATACCGACCGCGGCGGCGCCCAGCGCCAGCGCCTTCACCACGTCACTGCCCGAGCGGATGCCGGAATCGAACAGTACGGGCGTGCGGCCCGCCGCGGCGACGACATCCGGCAGCATGTCAATCGCAGCGATGCCGCCGTTCGCCTGACGACCGCCGTGATTCGAGCAATAGATGGCGTCCGCGCCCGTATCGATGGCGCGGCGTGCGTCGTCGGGGTGGCAGATGCCCTTCAGGATCAGCGGCAGCTTGGTGAGCGAGCGCAGCCAGGGCATGTCGTCCCAGGTCAGCACCTTGCCGAACGTCGCCGCCCAGCTGCGCACCGCGGCGGCGGGGTCCTGCTCGGGCGGGGTTTGCAGCAGGCGGCGGAAGACGGGATCGCTGAAGTAGTTCGCCAGCACATGGCCGCGCAGCTGCGGGAAGTTGCCGGTGTTGAGGTCGCGGGGGCGCCAGCCCGTCACCCAGGTGTCGAGCGTCACGACGATGCCCTTGTAGCCCGCCGCCTCGGCGCGGGAGACGAGGCTGGCGGCGAGGTCGCGGTCCTTGGGGGTGTAGAGCTGGAAGAAGCCGGGGGTGTCGCCCATCGCCTGTGCGACGTCCTCCAGCGGATCGTTGGACAAAGTGGAGGCGACCAGCGGCACGCGCGTCTCGGCGGCGGCGCGGGCGGCGGCGAGGTCGCCGTGGCCGTCGGGGGTCATCAGCCCGGTAACGCCGATCGGCGCCATGAAGATCGGGCTGGGCAGGCGCAGGCCGAACAGGTCGATCGACAGGTCGCGAGTCGCGCAATCGACCATCATCCGCGGCACCATGCCCCAGTGGCGGAAGGCGGCGGCGTTATGGTCCTGCGTATATTCGTCGCCGCAGCCGCCCTGGACGTAATCGCGCACCGATGCCGGCATCGCCGCGGTGGCGCGGGCGGCGAGCGTGGCGAAGTCGACGGGCACCTTGGGCACCACGCCCGACAGGCCGGCGAAGTAGATGGCGTTCTGATAGTCGCCGTAATGGGGCATCGGGCTTGCCTTTACCTGCGCGCGTCAGCGCGTCTTTATGGTCGCGCGAAGACGCGAAGACGCCAAGGTGTTGCGATCGGGAAGGACCTTGGTCTGTCTTCGCTTAAGGGCTGACGAGGCGGCTTCGCCGGGTGCGCCCTCTTTGCGTCTTCGCGTCTTCGCGTGAACGATTACTCCCTATAGCTGGGATCGATGCGGTCGAGCTTGCGCAGCAGCGCGGGCCAGGCGAGGCCTTGCGCGAGCATCGCCATGCCGGCGCCGCTTGACTGTTCCTCGACCTTTTCGGCGACGCCCTGGTTGGGGGTGTTGAGGTTCTCCCGCCCCGCGCTGAGCATCAGGATCTGCGCTTCGCAGGCGCGTTCGAGGAAGTACATGCGCACGAACGCCTGAGCGACGCTGGCGCCGACCGCGAGCGTGCCGTGGTTGCGCAGGATCATGCTGCTCTTGGTGCCCAGGTCCGCGACCAGCCGCTCGCGCTCGTCCAGCTCGGTCGCGATGCCTTCGAAGTCGTGATAGGCGACGTCGTGGCCGGCGATCATCGCGGTCTGCGTATGGGGCAGCAGCCCTTCGCGCATCGCCGACACCGCCTGCCCGTGCGGCGTGTGGAGGTGGAGCACCGCGGCGGCATCCTCCCGCGCGGCATGGATCGCCGAATGGATGACGAAGCCGGCGCGGTTCACGGGGGCGGGCGTATCGTCGATCTTGTTGCCGTCGAGGTCGATCTTGACCAGCGACGAGGCGGTGATCTCTTCGAACATCAGATTGTAGGGGTTGATGAGGAAGTGGTGCTCCGGCCCCGGCACGCGCGCGGACAGATGCGTGAAGATCAGATCGTCCCAGCCATAATGCGCGACCAGACGATAGGCGGCGGCAAGATCGACGCGCAGCGCCCATTCCTCCGGGCTGATCGAGTCGCGCCGCGACGCCGTAACGGAATCGGGACGTAGAGCGGTGGCCATGGATGATCCTCTCTCTTTTCTATGGGCTTAGGATGCCATGGATCGCGGCGAGGGGACAGGGCGTGCGGCCGCGGAAAGTCACAAAAGTCACGCCCACGCACGTGTTTCGCGGAAGCGAGCATCGCGGGCGGCAGGGCGGCGAGATCGGACATCAGCAGCGCGCGGCTCCGGCGGACAGCGAGTCGCGCGGTGTAGGCGAGGCGGGGGCGTGTAGGACAGTTTGTCTCGTGGAATGTCCAACATGGATGTATGTGTAGCTACATAAAGGGGGCGGATGTGGAGACAGCTTCGATCCCAAGAAACGCGATAAGGTCCTGCGTGAGCGAGGCCTCGACTTTGCCGCCGAAGCTAGGGTGTTCGAGGGGCGAAGCCGGACCGTCATCGATGACCGTGTCGATTACGGTGAGGTGCGGCAGATCACATATGGCTGGATGGAGCAGGTCGCGGTGGCGGTGGTCTGGACGGAGCGCGACGGCGCATGCCGCGTGATCTCGATGCGACGAATGCACCGATGGGAGATCAGATATGTCGGATGGGATTGACCCCGATGACGCCCCCGAATTGACGGAGGACATGGCGGCGATCGCTGAGGTTCGCGTCGGCGGCAGGGTGGTTCGCCCGGCGAGCGGCTATCTCGGACCCGATGGTGTCGTACGTGGCCGTCCACCGTTGCGCGAGCAGGCCAAGCGCCAGGTGAAGCTGCGGCTCGACCCCGATGTGATCGAGCGGTTCCGCGCGGACGGGCCGGGCTGGCAGGGGCGGATGAACGCGGCGCTGCGCAAGGCGGCGGGGCTATAGGGTTCCTCGCGATCGGCGCGCCTGCCGGGAGGAAGGATTATGTTCGCGCGGAGGCGCGGAGGCCGCAGAGAGCGGGCGTGCGCGGCGGCGTCTTTTGCTTGTCTCGCCGTGCGGGGAGGGCGGGAGCGTCCGGCAGACGCGACACCTCTGCGGCCTACCGCCCGCAAAGTTGAACCACCGAAACGCCTAGTTCTTCTATTTGGACAGCAAATTCGGTATAATCGGAATCCACGGCGTTCAATACTTGTGCCGGAGGAGCATTGCGAGCCAGAGCGAGATAGATCATGTCGTCGGCGTCGAACCCACACTGCACGAATGACTCTGGAAGACCTCGGCCATGCTCTTCTGGTAGGCCGATCCGAAGAACTCGCTCAGGATTATATGAATTTTGATATACGGCCATCAGGAATGCGTCGCCACTTCCCGGTTGACCTGACATAGATGCTTTGCGCCGATAATAGCTTAAAACAAGGTCTTGATCATCCAGAAGCACGATCTCGGAACGAATTGCTCGCTGCAATGCTTCGATGCAAGCGAGGCGACAGTCGTCATCGGCCTCAGGGCAAAGCAGAGCAAGGCCCTGCAACGACCGGCCTATATCGTTAGCAACCGCGATAACGTTTTCGTCTATAGCTAGATTCAAGCTTCCTCTCTTCGCCGTTTTATAACCGCAGTTTCACGGGCAATAATCTCTCCAAATTGATCCCCGAAGAAGTCTTTAGGCCAATTTTCTATAACGCCGTCCGAATTTAAACGGAGATTATCCAAATTAGATCTTCCTTCGCGGTTATCAGCGAAGTAGACGGCGACGTCGTCGTTAGATACATTTCCATACGCGGTATCGCGCTCCGCAATACGGCGCATCATGCGTGTGAGAAGATGTTCGCTATGACTTTCGACAATAAGCTGCAGTTTTCTTACTTTTGCGACTGATATAAACAGATCGGCAAGGCCGGCCTGAACTGCGGGGTGCAAATGTATCTCGGGCTGCTCCATAAGAATGGACGAGCCTTCCGGCGCGTAATACAGCAGCGTCAAGACCGGTAATATTTGTGAAACACCAAAGCCAACATCGGTGAGCGCCGCTTCGGACGACGCTGCCGTTTTCTTGACAAATACACGAAATAGTCCGGACCCCTCCGACAGTTCTCTAACTTGAAAAGATTCAATCAAGCCTAGCTCTCGAAGCCACCATGCAATCGTCTCTTGAAATCCCATTAATTTCTGGCGTTTGCGGACGTTGCGTTTTTCGCCACGCTCATCTGCGGCGAGAATGGCTTCAACCGTTCGCTCGCCCCTAGGGCCGACATCCGAGGGATTGCTTCCAGACCAAGTGTATTGGCGCTGCGGATCCTCTCTTAATGGTCCCAGATAAAGAAGGTTGTCAATCTGTTCAACATAGCTTGACTCAAAAATTCGCAAGAATTGAGCATTTTGAAAATAAGTCTGAGCCTGATCAGGATAAGAATAGCCCTTCGTTGGCTCAGGAAGGTCCCACGCTCGGCCGAGAGTGCGGACAAACCGAAAATCGGTATCGTGCGTGTCCAGCTGATAGCGGGACTTCTCTTCTTTTCGCGAAATCAAAAAAGAGGCTTTGCCAAAGCGATACGCCATGTACTGCGTCTCTACCTGCCGACGCTTGGCAGCTACTTCAACACTAATCGTCAAGTCCTCGCCGGAAAAAAGCCTAGTTGGCTTTGTCTTTGCTGGATCGTTGATATTCAAAACTTTGGGAAGAGACCAGGTCATGTCCCATGTTAGCATATTCGTATCGTCGTGCTGGAACACGGCATCACGAAATGATCCCAAGTCTGTCAGTGCTCCGGAGAAATCTAAAGCGACCAGCGGATCGTTTGAGTCTTTTGTTTGCTTTAGCAAAAGCAAAAACTGTAAAAGGCTGCTTTTCCCGGAGCTGTTGGCGCCATATATCAACGTGATAGGACGAAAGCTAACGTCTACCTCTTTCCACGCCTTGAAATTCTCCAACACCAAACGGCGAAGCACATTGACCTCCGATTTATTCGAAGCTTTCTAATGCATGTAGCGAATCACGCAAGACGCCCCCTACTGTGCTGCTATGGCCTCCCGGGCCCGCCGCTATAACAACGGCGCTAGATACTTACCCGTAAAGCTCCGCGGCTCCTTCACCACATCCTCCGGCGTGCCGGTGGCGACGATTTCACCGCCCTTCACGCCGCCTTCGGGGCCCAGGTCGACGATCCAGTCCGCCGTCTTGATGACGTCGAGATTGTGTTCGATGACGACGACGGTGTTACCCTGCTCGACCAGCGCGTGGAGGACTTCGAGCAGCTTGCGCACGTCTTCGAAGTGCAGGCCCGTCGTCGGTTCGTCGAGGATGTAGAGCGTGTTGCCGGTGGCGCGGCGTGAGAGTTCCTTGGCGAGCTTGACGCGCTGTGCTTCGCCGCCCGACAGGGTGGTCGCCTGCTGGCCGACCTTGACGTAGCCCAGGCCCACTTCGACCAGCATTTCCATCTTGTCGCGGATCGGGGGCACGGCCTTGAAGAACTCCGCGGCGTCCTCGACGGTCATGTCGAGCACGTCGGCGATGCTCTTGCCCTTGAACTTCACCTCCAGCGTCTCGCGGTTGTAGCGGGCGCCGTGGCAGACGTCGCAGGTGACGTAGACGTCGGGGAGGAAGTGCATCTCGATCTTGAGCACGCCGTCGCCCTGGCACGCCTCGCAGCGGCCGCCCTTAACGTTGAAGCTGAAGCGGCCGGGCTTGTAGCCGCGCGCCTGCGCCTCCGGCAGGCCGGCGAACCAGTCGCGGATCTGCGTGAAGCTGCCGGTGTAGGTCGCCGGGTTCGACCGCGGCGTGCGGCCGATCGGCGACTGGTCGATGTCGATCACCTTGTCGAGGTGCTGGAGGCCGGTGACCTTGTCGTGCTTGCCCGCCAGGATGCGCGCGCCGTTGAGTTGCCTCGCGGCGGCGGCGTAGAGCGTGTCGATCGTGAAGCTCGACTTGCCCGATCCCGACACGCCGGTGATGCAGGTGAAGGTGCCGAGCGGGATCGACGCGGTCACGCCGGTGAGGTTGTTGGCGCGCGCGTTGTGGACGGTCAGCTTCTTGCCGTTGCCCTTGCGGCGTTGCGTGGGGACGGGGACTTGGCGGGTGCCGTTGAGGTAATCGGCGGTGATGCTGGTCTTGCTCTTGAGCAATTGCTTGAGCGTGCCCTGCGCCACGATCTGGCCGCCGTGGACGCCGGCGCCCGGCCCCATGTCGATGACGTAATCGGCGGTGCGGATCGCGTCCTCGTCATGCTCGACCACCAGCACGGTGTTGCCGAGGTCGCGCAGGCGGCGGAGCGTCGCGAGCAACATGTCGTTGTCGCGCTGGTGCAGCCCGATGCTGGGCTCGTCGAGGACGTACAAGACGCCCGACAGGCCGCTGCCGATCTGCGACGCCAGGCGGATACGCTGGCTCTCGCCGCCCGACAGCGTGCCCGACGTGCGATCGAGGTTGAGGTAATCGAGGCCGACGTTGTTGAGGAAGCCCAGGCGCTCGACGATCTCTTTCAGGATGCGTTCGGCGATCGCGCGCTGCTGGTCGCCGAGGTGGTTGGGCAGATCGGTGAAGAAGGCGAGCGCGTCGACCACGCTGAGGTGCGTGGCGTGGGCGATGTCGGTATGCGCGATCTTGACCGCGAGCGCTTCGGGCTTGAGGCGCGCGCCGTGGCAGACCTCGCACGGGCGCGACGACTGGTATTTGCCCAACTCCTCGCGCATCCACGCGCTCTCGGTCTGAAGCAGGCGGCGGTTGAGGTTGCCGATCACGCCCTCGAACGGTTTCTTGACGTCGTAGCTCTTCTTGCCGTCGACGAAGGTGAGCGTGACCGCCTTGCCCTTGGTGCCGAACAGGATGACGTCCTGCGTTTCGGGGGGCAGGTCCTTCCACGGCGTATCGAGGTCGAATTTATATTCGCGCGCGAGCGAGCCGAGGACCTGCATGTAATAGGGGCTGGGCGGGTTGGACTTCGCCCAGGGGACGACGGCGCCCTTCTTGATGCTGAGGTCGTGGTTGGGGACGACGAGGTCTTCGTCGAACAGCAGCTTTTCGCCGAGGCCGTCGCACGCGGGGCAGGCGCCCTGGGGGGCGTTGAACGAAAACAGGCGCGGTTCGATCTCGGCGATGGTGAAGCCGCTGATCGGGCAGGCGAACTTTTCGCTGAACACGATGCGGCCGGCGGGCGCGTTGTCGCCGAGGACTTCGGACTTGGGGGTGTGTGGTTCGACGGGGTCGGCCGGGTCGATATAGGCGAGACCGTCGGCGAGCTTCAGCGCGGTTTCGAAGCTTTCGGCCAGGCGCGTCGCGGCGTCGGCGCGGACGACGAGGCGGTCGACGACGATCTCGATGTCGTGCTTGTACTTCTTGTCGAGCGCAGGCGCCTCGTCGATCTCATGGATCGTGCCGTCGATGCGCACGCGGGTGAAGCCCGCCTTCTGCCATTCGGCGAGTTCCTTGCGATATTCGCCCTTCCGCCCGCGCACGACGGGGGCGAGCAGGTACAGGCGCGTGCCCTCGGGCAGCGCCATGACGCGGTCGACCATCTGGCTGACGGTCTGCGCGGCGATCGGCTCGCCGGTGGCGGGCGAATAGGGGATGCCGACGCGCGCCCAGAGCAGGCGCATGTAATCGTAGATTTCGGTGACGGTCGCGACGGTCGAGCGCGGATTGCGCGATGTCGTCTTCTGCTCGATCGAGATGGCGGGGGACAGGCCCTCGATATGGTCGACGTCGGGCTTCTGCATCAGCTCGAGGAACTGGCGTGCATAGGCCGACAGCGATTCGACGTAGCGGCGCTGCCCCTCGGCATAGATGGTGTCGAAGGCGAGGCTCGATTTGCCAGACCCCGACAGGCCGGTGATGACCGTCAGCGTGTCGCGGGGGATGTCGACGTCGACGTCCTTGAGATTGTGCTCGCGCGCGCCGCGGACGGAAATTTTGGTCAGCATGAAGCGGGTTCTACTTCTGTTCTGTTTCTGATGCTAGTCTGGCAGGTAGGAACGCTTGCGCGCGATTTCGAGCCGCATTGAAAGCATGCCAGCGGTGTCTTACGTCTGTGCCACACGAGGAGAAGGCGCGATGGGCAAGAAGCACAAGAAGGCGAAGCTTCCGAAGGAAGTGCTGGGCGTGAAGCTGCCCAAGGAGGTGCGCGAGGTGGGCGGTGCGCTGCTCGAAAAGGCGAACAGCCCGCAGGGGCGCGAGATGCTGGCGGCGGGGCTGACGATGGCTGCGGCCGCGGCGACCGCGGCGCTGGCCAAGGGACGCGCCGAGCGCGCCGCCAAGCCGGACGCGCCGCGCCCGCCCGAGGTGCCGGTGCCGCCCGTGCCCCCGGTTCCGCCGGTTCCTCCTGTCCCGCCGGTGCCGCCCGTCTCGCCCGTCCCGCCGCAGGGCACGCAGACGCAGCCCGATCCGCAGGCGATCGCCGATGCGGTCGGCAAGGTGGCGGAGGCGATGCTGGGGCGATTGTTCGGTCGGAAAGACTGACGCAGCGGGGTTTGCGCGGCGCTCGCTGTCCGTCCGACATAGGGACCGATTGTATGGCGCCGGGACATCCAGGCTGCACCCGCGATGATGTCCGTTTAGCGCCGCGAGCGATATCGATCGGTCCGCGCGTCTGGGTCCGCCATCGCTCCGCGCGGCGGAGATACGAGGGTGGCATTTCCTCATTCCGCCAGTTGCGGCAACTTGGGGTCGGTGACCGGGCCTTCCGCGCAACATAGCGCCACTCGCTGTGGCTGTTTTGCAACGCAACGTTGCTGAAAGCGGAAATAGGTCAGCAGTACGTGCTTTACGCGAGCAAGACAGTCACACAAGCGTCACGCAGTCCAGAAGACTGACATTCCAAATCGATGACGCATGGGGCGACCGAAAACGGCGCCGTTGCAAAGGGGATATACGTGACGAAAACCGCTCGATTCGATGTGACGCGCAAGGCGGCTCTGCTCGCCGCGGCGACGCCGCTGGCGCTGGTGCTGGGGGCCGCTCCGGCGTTCGCGCAGACCGCGACGCAGACGCCTGCGCAGCTCGAGATCAAGGATCAGCAGACCGATCCGACCACGACGCAGGGCGCGAGCGATCAGGACAAGGCGAGCGACATCGTCGTCACCGGTTCGCTGTTCCGTCGCACCGACACCGAAACGCCGTCACCGGTCACCGTGCTGACCAGCGACACGCTGGCCAAGGCGGGCATCACCACCGCGTCGGACGCGATCCGTTCGATCTCGGCGGACAGCGCGGGCTCGATCGGCACCGGCTTCCAGTCGGGCTTCTCGGCCGGCGGTTCGGCCGTGTCGCTGCGCGGCCTCGGCGTGTCGTCGACGCTCGTGCTGATCGACGGGCTGCGCTCGGCCAATTTCCCGCTGAACGACGATGGCCATAACGCCTATGTCGACCTCAACTCGATCCCGTTCAGCCTGGTCGACCGGATCGAAGTGCTGAAGGACGGCGCATCGTCGACCTATGGCGCGGACGCGATCGGCGGCGTCGTCAACGTGATCCTGAAGAAGCACTTCACCGGCATCGACGGCCTGGTCGAAGGCGGTGTCGCCGAGCGCGGCGATGCGAGCCACCAGCGCGCGCAGCTGACGCTGGGCTATGGCGATTATGACCGCCAGGGTTTCAACGTCTACCTGAACGGCGAATATCAGCGCGACGGCCGTGTTTCGAACCACAGCCGCGGATTCCCGTACAACACGCAGGACCTGACCTCGATCGGCGGACTGGACAATAACGCGTCCGACCAGTCGCTGACCGTCAACGTGCCGACCGCCTATGTCACGCGCGTCCGCCAGACCGACCTCAACAACCCGCTCGCCGGCCAGGTCGGCGCCCCGCTGACCACGCGCTACGACGCGTTGGGCTTGGCCAATTGCGCGCGCGACACGTTCGCCGTCACCACCGGTTCGGCGCAGGGCACCGGCTGCAAGTACGACCTGGTCGACCTGTATCGCCAGATTCAGCCGCTGCAGGAGCGCTACTCGCTGCAGGGCCGCGTCAGCGTTCGCATCGCCGACAACGTCGAAGGCTATATCACTGGCAGCTACAGCCGCAGTGATGTCAGCATTAACGGCACGCCCTCGGCGATCCGCAACACGCAGCCGTTCGGCGGCGCACCGTCGGTCGCGTCGAACAACCCCGGCATCGTCCTGCCGGTGTACATCTGCGCGGCGGGCACCAATTGCGCGACCGCGGCGAACCGCCAGCTCAATCCGAACAACCCCTATGCGGCAGCGTTCGCCAACGACCCGACCAACGGCGCGGCGCGCATCTATTATCTGTTCGGCGACATCCCCGGCGGCAGCGATCGCAAGAACGAGGTGTACCGCGCCACCGCAGGCCTGAACGGCAATTTCGGCGACGGCCGTTACAACTGGCGTGTCGAGGGCGTGTACGCACGCGACGAGATTCAGCTGACGCAACGCGGCCTGATCAACATCGCGGGCCTCGCCCAGGCGATCAACACGGGGTCGTACAATTTCGTCAACCCGTCGCAGAACAGCGCGGCGGTGCGCAACGCGATCTCGCCCAACAAGGTGACGCCGTCGTTCTCGACCCAGGCGGCGCTGGATGCGTCGCTGTCCGCACGCCTCGCCGACCTGCCGGGCGGTCCGCTCCAGCTCGCCATCGGCGGGCAGGTGCGTCGCGAGACGCTGGAGAACAACAACCAGAATGCCGCGCTGGACACCTACGGCCTGTCGACCGCCTCGGCGTTCGGGTCGCACACCGTGTCGGCCGCCTATTTTGAAGCCGATGCGCCGATCCTCGACCAGGTCGAGCTGAACGTGTCGGGTCGCTACGACCATTATTCGGAAGGCTTCAGCCATTTCTCGCCGAAGGTCGGTGTCAAGTTCACGCCGATCAAGGAACTGGCGATCCGTGGCACCTATGCCGAGGGCTTCCGCGCGCCGACCTTCGCCGAATCGGGTCCGCGCAGCCAGTATGCGGGCTTCGTGTCGACGACCCCGCCGTGTAACTTCATTCTGCAGCACGGCGGCACCGGCACGGCGGCGTCGTGCTCGGCGAACGGCAACCCCTATAACCTCAACTACAATCTGGGCCGCGGCCTTGCAGGCAACCCCAACCTCCAGCCGGAAATCTCGCGCAGCTTCACCGGCGGCGTGATCTTCCAGCCGGTGCGCTGGCTGAGCCTGACGGTCGATTATTACAATGTCCGCAAGAAGAACCTGATCGTCACCGGTCCGGACTTTGGCAAGGCGGTCGCGGCCTATTACAATTCAGCGAACCTCGCCGCGGCGCAGACCGCGGTGGCCGGGGTCGGCCAGGGCTATTCGGTGAACACGACCGACGCGGTCGATCCGCTGTTCCCGAACGCGCTGCCGCGTGTCCTCATCATCAACGTGCCGTATGTGAACGCGAACTATGCGCTGACCTCGGGCATCGATTTCTCGGCGACGGCGACCGTGCCGTTGGGCGATGGGATCAAGTTCACCAGCCGCATCGAAGCGACGCACGTCATCAAGTACAACCTCGTCACCTCGGCGGGTGTGCAGCATTATGCCGGCACGATGGGCCCGTACGACCTGTCGTCGGGCAACGGCACGCCGTCGTGGCGCGGCAACTGGCAGAACACGTTGGACTTCGGCGATTACTCGCTGTCGGCGACGGCGTTCTACGTCAGCCGCATCAAGGCGGTGTCGGAAGACCAGGGCCTGCCGCTCGATTGCGCGAACGGCAATTTGTACACGCGTTCGTCGCCGCAGAACGAAGCCTTCTGCTACGTCAGCCCGTTCATCAACGTCGATCTGAACGGCACGGTGAAGGTCAACGACAAGTTCACCTTCTTCCTGAACGTGAAGAACGTGTTCGACGCCAAGGCGCCGGTCGCGCCGGCCGCCTATTCGAGCGCGCCGAACTTCCTGACCACCTGGCATTACGCCGGCCTGATCGGGCGCCAGTATCGCGCGGGCGCGTCGTTCCGCTTCTAAGCGGGGCACCGACGGCATACCTGGGGGGCTCCGCTGCGGCGGGGCCCCTCACATGGGAGTTCTCAGGTCAAGAGGCTGTGCGGTAGAGCGTGCAGCCTCTTTCCTTCCGCACAATCATATCTGTTCTACCTTGCCGGTTCGGCTGCCAGCCGCAGCAATGAACCAAAACAGC
>Ga0209816_1000059_pt1:2500-85506 | contig 85506 bp, 82 predicted proteins | sample CoawatmetaG01DNA_FD_187509 | JGI IMG/M metagenome (GOLD analysis project Ga0209816, IMG submission 187509) | Marine microbial communities from the West Antarctic Peninsula - Coastal water metaG017-DNA (SPAdes) (version 2) | ecosystem: Environmental > Aquatic > Marine > Coastal ...
TTTCTGTGTATTCAAAAAATTATAAATAATTTTTTGTGATTATGAATTTTTAAATTGTAAGAACAAATAAATTTGTTCCTACGGATATAAAAAAAATATTTTCTTCAAATTAACAATGTATAAAAATTTCTCTAAGTTTGGTGGAGGATAGCGGGATCGAACCGCTGACCTCCTGAATGCAAATCAGGCGCTCTCCCAGCTGAGCTAATCCCCCAACTAAAAAATAATGGTGGGCCGAGAAAGACTCGAACTTTCGACCCCACCCTTATCAAGGGTGTGCTCTAACCAACTGAGCTACCGGCCCATGACATTACATTTAGGCTCTTCCAATGATTACAACGTAAGTAATCTACTAGAGATAAATGGAAGAGAAACGAGGACGGTTATATTTGTCTATGTTAAGTGAGAACTAAAAAACAAGTTTTTAGTTATCCTTAGAAAGGAGGTAATCCAGCCGCAGGTTCCCCTACGGCTACCTTGTTACGACTTCACCCCAGTTACCAAACTTACCGTGGTCAAACATGTCCCGAGGGTTCATAATTTGCCTTAAGGTAAATCCAATTTCCATGGTGTGACGGGCGGTGTGTACAAGACCCGGGAACGTATTCACCGTGGCACGCTGATCCACGATTACTAGCGATTCCAGCTTCATGCACTCGAGTTGCAGAGTGCAATCCGAACTGAGGTAGGTTTTGGAGTTTAGCTAAGCATCGCTGCTCGGCATCTCACTGTACCTACCATTGTAGCACGTGTGTAGCCCAACCCGTAAGGGCCATGAGGACTTGACGTCATCCCCACCTTCCTCCTGTTTATCACAGGCAGTTCTATTAGAGTGCCCAGCATAACCTGATGGCAACTAAAAGTAGGGGTTGCGCTCGTTGCGGGACTTAACCCAACATCTCACGACACGAGCTGACGACAGCCATGCAGCACCTGTGTTTTGTCCAGCCGAACTGAAGAAACTAATCTCTTAGTTTCGCGACAAACATGTCAAGGGTTGGTAAGGTTCTGCGCGTTGCTTCGAATTAAACCACATGCTCCACCGCTTGTGCGGGTCCCCGTCAATTCATTTGAGTTTTAACCTTGCGGTCGTACTCCCCAGGCGGATTATTTAACGCGTTAGCTATAATACGGAGAAATAAATTCCCCACATTTAATAATCATCGTTTATGGTATGGACTACGAGGGTATCTAATCCTCTTCGCTACCCATACTTTCGTATCTCAGCGTCAGTAATGATCCAGAAAGCCGCCTTCGCAACTGGTGTTCTACATAATATCTACGAATTTCACCTCTACACTATGTATTCCGCTTTCCTCTATCATACTCTAGCTAAATAGTTTTAATTGCAGTTCCAAAGTTAAGCTTTGGGCTTTCACAATTAACTTATCTAGCCGCCTACATACTCTTTACGCCCAGTAATTCCGAACTACGCTAGGTCCCTTCGTATTACCGCGGCTGCTGGCACGAAGTTAGCCGGACCTTATTCTTCGGGTACAGTCATTATCTTTCCCGACAAAAGAGCTTTACAACCCAAAGGCCTTCTTCACTCACGCGGCATCGCTGCATCAGGCTTTCGCCCATTGTGCAAGATTCCCCACTGCTGCCTCCCGTAGGAGTCTGGGCCGTATCTCAGTCCCAGTGTGGCTGATCATCCTCTCAAATCAGCTATTGATTATCGCCTTGGTGAGCTTTTACCTCACCAACAAGCTAATCAAATGCGGGCTCATCTTTTGGCATTAAAACTTTCTCCGTTAGGACTTATCCGGTATTAGCACAGGTTTCCCCATGTTGTTCCGAACCAAAAGGCAGATTCCCACATGTTACGCACCCGTCTGCCGCTAGGTATTGCTACCCCGCTCGACTTGCATGTGTTAGGCGTGCCGCCAGCGTACGTTCTGAGCCATGATCAAACTCTCAAGTTTAATAACGGCGTACACAAGCTTTCGTGTATTTTAAAAAAAAATACACAACTTACATAAAATTACTTTTTTATAAGTTTACTTAAAGCGTGTACGACAAATTTTTTTTGACAAAAAATAACCGTCCACGCTTCTCTTCCAAATTTACGATTTCAAGAGCTCAACAAAACTACTGAAAATTCTTTAATTTAAGAAAGAATTTTCCTTAATTTTGTTATGTTTTTTAATAAATTGCACCTAAATAACAGTTATTATTCAGTGCAAGGACTCGAGTAAATATTGCTAAATAGGTAACAAGTCAATAGCTAGAAATACAAAAAAACATCATTTTAAAGGGTTTTTTACTTTTTTAATCATTTAACCACTATAAATTGATAAAGAATCCAAAATGAAAAAAAAAAACCAGCAAAATAAACAAAGTTATTTCCATATATTTTTTATTTTATTTTTTTTAACAGTCTTTATTTTTTTTTTTTCAAAACTAAACTTTTCTTCAAATAGCACTTTAAAAGTAAGCAAAAGTTTAAACGATCAAATAAAGAATACATATTCATTTTATTTTAAAAACAATTCTAATTTAAAAAAAAAATCTATCAAAGTTAAAGCAGGAGATACTTTGCAAAGAATTTTATTAAAAGAAAAAATATCCAAGGAAGAAATAAATAAAATTTACTTTCAAACTAAAAATAAAATTGATTTAACAAAAATACAGCAGGGACAAATAATAAACATTTTATTGAAAGCGGAAAAAGACGATCCCTCCATATCTAGAATTAACTTTCAAATTGACGACCTCTCTACTGCCTACATTTATTTTAATAATAATAGTAATTTATATGATGTAAAAATTAATAAAAAAAATTTAGAAAAAGTTAATTTTTTAGCAAAAGGCCTAATCAAAAACAGTCTCTATAGTTCGGCTCAAAAAGCTGGTGTTAGTGCAGAAATTATAATTGAGTTTGCAAGAATATTTGGATTTGAAATAGATTTTCAAAGAGACATAAGGGCTAATGATGAGTTTAAAATTTTTTATGAACGCTATGATGATGATGAAGGTGAGACTCACAAGAATGGAAATATTTTATTTGCTTTTATAAAAAATAATGGAAATGAAATAAAATTATATCGATACAAAAATAATAAAAAAAATATAGGTTACTTTACATCTGCTGGAAAAAGTATTGAAAAAGCTTTAATGAAAACACCCATAAATGGCGCCAGACTTTCTTCTGGTTATGGGTTTCGAAAACATCCAATACTTGGTTACAATAAGTTGCACCAAGGTACTGACTTTGCTGCACGCAAGGGAACTCCTGTTATGGCATCTGGGTCGGGAACAATAGAAAGGGCATCCTGGTATGGTGCTTATGGAAAATATGTAAGAATAAGACATAACTCTACTTACAAAACAGCATATGCACATTTATCTAAATTTGGAAAAAATATTAAAGCTGGTAGAAAAGTTCAGCAAGGACAGATCATTGGTTATGTTGGAAGCACAGGAAGATCAACCGGCCCCCATCTTCATTACGAAGTTTTAGTTAGAAACAAAAGAATTAATTCTCAAAGACTAAAACTACCATCGGGAAGAAGTTTGGGCAAAAAAGAGATGAAAAATTTTAATATTGAAAAAGAAAGAATTGACCAGCTAGCTAAAGTCTCAAAAACTAATAATTAATTTATTCAGCTGCGGCCGTTTCGGATACTGACTTTGGAGTGTCCGATTCTAAAGAAACCGCATTCTCTTCAGTTGCATCCTTTTCGACTTGAGATTCTGTTTCTATTTTTTCTGAATCACCTTCAGTTTCTTCGCTTTTTACTACTGGTGCTGGTTCTGGAGGTAATAATCTTGCATAATGGTCAGCATGTTGAAAATAATTTTCAGCTAAAATAATATCTCCTACAGAAAGAGCATCATTTGCTAATGTTTTATATTTCTCAAAAAGCTTAACAGCATTGCCATTTCCTCGATTGCCATTACGATTTCTTGAAAAAGAATTGTTATTACCGCCTTCTCCAAGAGAGACTATTTGGCCTGACCCACCACTTCTAAAATTGGTGTTAGGTCTGCGTCCATTACTTCTTGGATTATTACTACGACCTCTCGGTCTTCTTACAAAATTTGGCATTTAGATTGTTTTAAATTCTATTTTAAAATTATTATTTAATAGATCATTTAAAATCTCACATTCTCAAAGGTTTGTCAAAAGAAATTTAACTTATTTTGCTTGCTAAAATACATCGTGTTTCACCGTTAATTAATTGATATTTATCTATAATTCTAAAAGATTTGACAGTTAAAATTTCTTTTATTTTTATAAACTGATGATCACCAATTTCAAGAACCAATAAACCATTTTGTTTCAAAGAAGAGGATGCAAAAGCAATTATCTTTTTATAAAATAAAATACCATCATGACCTCCCTTTAAAGCTTTTTTTGGTTCAAATTTCTTAACTCCGATATCCAAACTATTATACTCTGCTAAAGATAAGTAAGGAGGATTTGACAAAATTAAATCAAATTTTTTCTGGGTAGAAAATGAAAAAATATTTTTTTTAAGAAGTTTAGCCCTAGCGTTAAGTTTGTAAGTATTAATATTCATCTTTGCAACCTCTAATGCACCTGCGCTAATGTCCAAGCCTAATCCTAGGCTTTTTTTAAATTCTTGAAGACAGGAAATTAATAAACAACCTGACCCGCAGCCAATATCTATTATCTGTAAAATTTTAGATTTATTTTTTATTTTTTTTATTAGCATGTCAATCAAAATTTCAGTTTCTGGACGGGGTATTAAAACTCTTTTATCCACAAAATAAGTTTCGTTCCAAAAATCTTTTTGATTAAGAATATAAGCTACGGGTTCACCTTTTCTTCTTCTCTTTATAAATAGATCAAACAAAGATTCTTGTGAATTGTTTAAAACCAAACTCTGCTTGGTAACAAGATTAATTCTACTTGTTTTTAAAATTTCAGCTAAAATTATTTCTGAATCTATTTTTGCAGTTTTGATATTATTTTTTAATAAAGTATTATAGCTTTTTGCTAAAGCTTCTAAAACTGTCGTCATGCATTACTTAACACTTTCTAACAATTCTTCTTGGTACTTGATTTGTAAAGCATCTGACATTTCGCTAAAATCATCTCCTGCCAAAAATCCTGACAATTTGTGCAAAGTTAGATTTATTCTATGGTCACTTACTCTTCCTTGTGGAAAATTATAAGTTCTAATTCTTTCTGATCTATCGCCAGTTCCTATTTGACTTTTTCTTGCAACGGAACGCTCTTTTTCTATTCTTAATCTTTCTGCCTCGTACAACCTTGATCTTAGAATTGTCATGGCTTTGGCTTTATTTTTATGCTGAGATTTTTCATCCTGAATAGCAACAACTACTCCTGTTGGAATATGAGTGATCCTTACTGCACTATCAGTTGTATTTACAGATTGTCCTCCTGGACCACCCGATCTAAAAACATCTATTCTCAAATCACCTTCATCAATTTTAACATCTACCTCTTCAGCTTCTGCTAAAACTGCAACTGTTGCTGCGGAAGTATGTATTCTACCTTGAGTTTCCGTATCCGGGACTCGCTGCACTCTATGAACTCCAGATTCAAATTTTAATTTAGAAAAAACATTTTTACCTGTGATGGTAAATATAATCTCTTTATAGCCACCCGCTTCACTTGCAGAAGCACTTAAAACTTCTACTCTCCAACCATTAATAGACGACACTTTTTGATACATATTAAACAAATCAGAAGCAAATAACGAAGCCTCTAAACCACCAGTTCCAGCCCTAATTTCTACAATAGCATTTTTTTCGTCAGCCTCGTCTTTTGGCAATAAAAATACCTTTATTTGCTTCTCGTACTCAACTTCTTTAATTTTAATTTCTTCCAAATCTGCTTCAGCCATGTCTTTGAGGTCCTTGTCTGAGTTCTTATCTAGTAAAATTTTTTTCAAATTCTCTTTATCTTTAATTGTACTAATAAAATTTTTAACAGTTTCCACTATTTCCCCAATGGAAGAATATTCTTTGGAGTTTTTAACAAATTCTTTTTTATCAATATCTGTTTTGGAAAGACTAGACTCTAAATCACTATAACGCTTAACTATGCTTTCTAACTTTTCTAAAGGTATCATAAAATTAATAATTAATTTTTGGATCTAATTTCAGCAGCTTTATTTTCTACTAAAGATACGACATGTTCAATTATTTTATCCGAAGGAACTTTGTGATCAGCAAGACCATGCAAATAAATCATATTACTACCCTTTCCACCGCCAGTTAAACCAATATCAGTTTGTGAAGCTTCTCCTGGACCATTCACCACGCATCCAATAATAGATAATGTGAGTGACTCCTTAATATGAGATAATTTTTTTTCTAAAATTTCAACTGTCTTAATGACCTCAAAGGCTTGTCTAGCGCATGATGGGCAGGAAATTATTTTAACTCCTCTATGCTTTAAATTTAAACTTTTTAAAATTTCCAAACCAGCTTTAACCTCGTCTACAGGATCTGAGGATAGAGAAACCCGTATAGTGTCTCCAATCCCATCCATGAGGAGCATGCCCATGCCAATTGATGATTTAACAGTTCCAACAAAATAACTTCCCGCTTCTGTTATTCCAAGATGCAATGGGTAATTACACTTGGCAGCCAAAAGTCGGTAGGAGTTAGTTGCTAAAAAAATATCAGAAGCTTTAACACTAATCTTAAAATTAAAAAAATCTAGATCTTCTAAAATTTTTATATTTAGCATAGCGCTTTCAACCAATGCTTCTGGGCATGGTTCTTTGTATTTTTCTAGCAAGACACTATCTAACGAACCACCATTTACTCCAATTCGGATGGAACAATTATAATCTTTCGCTGCTTTTACGATATCTGCAACTCTATCCTTGGAGCCAATATTTCCTGGATTAATTCTTAAACAACTTGCTCCGGATTTTGCAGCTTCAATGGCTCTCTTATAGTGAAAATGAATATCAGCTATTATAGGAACGTTGGTTTGTTTTACTATTTGGGATAAAGCTTTTGTAGATTCTTCATCTGGGCATGAAACTCTTATAATATCAGCTCCAGCTTCTTCTAGATCGTTAATTTGCTTAACAGTGCTGACGATGTCAGTAGTTAAAGTATTTGTCATAGACTGAACAGATATAGGAGCATCACCGCCAACTAATACAGTTCCAACACTAATTTGTTTAGATTTTCTTCTATTGATTGTTCTAAATGGTCTAATTGTGCTCATTATTATTTATCCAATTCAAATACTTCATGAATAATCTGAACTGCCTCTTTAGTATTTTTTTCATCTATCAAAACTGATATTTTAATTTCTGAAGTTGAAATCACCATAATATTAATTTTTTTTGAAGAAAGAGCATCAAACATTCTGTAGGCAACACCTGGGTGTGTAATCATACCAGCGCCAACAATAGATACTTTCGAAACTTTGTCATCTGTTAACAAAGTTTCAAATTCTAGTTGGTTTTTTAATTGTTCCAAAACTAAGATTGTTCTTTTTAAATCATCTCTTTTAATAGTAAATGTAACATCTGTTTTAGAGTTGTCTGCAGAAATATTTTGAACAATCATATCAACTACAATATTGTTTTCATACAATGGTTTAAAAATTGAAGAAGCAACTCCTGGCTTATCTTTAACTCCTTGCAAAGTAACTTTTGCATCGTCGCTTGAGTACGCCACTCCCGTTATAACTTTGTCGTAAGAAATCTTATCTTCTGAGGCAATTAATGTCCCTGGATTATTAGAGAAAGTAGATTTCACATAAATCTCCACATCATTAATCATTGCTTTTTGAACAGAACTACTTTGCATTACTTTTGCTCCGAGCGATGCCATTTCTAACATTTCTTCATAAGAAATTTTTTCAATTTTTTTTGCTTTAGTTTCTAGGTCTGGATTGGTAGTAAACACACCATCCACATCTGTATAAATTTCACAAAAATCTGCCTCTAAACACTTTGCAATTGCTACTGCAGAAGCATCCGATCCTCCTCTTCCAATTGTAGTTATTCTGTTTTCTTTTGACAAGCCTTGAAAACCAGGAATAACTGGAACAATGCCTTGGTTCATGCAATCATTTAATACCTTTGAATTAACAGCAACTATTCTGCTATTTTTGTAGTCACCCTCAGTCACCACAGGTATTTGCCAACCTAGCCACGATCTAGACTGCAGTCCAAGTTCCTGTAATGCTGCGGCTAGTAGCGTAGAAGTAATCTGCTCCCCAGAAGATAACAAAGTATCATATTCTTCGTTAGGAAAATGGTCCGAAATTTTTTTAGATTTTTGAATTAAATCATTAGTAACTCCTGCCATTGCAGACACTACGACTACAACTTTGTGTTTTTGATCAATTTTTTGTTTTATAATGTTGGCAACGTGTAATATTCTGTCTGTATCTGCGACAGAGGTACCACCAAATTTCATTACAATTTTAGACATATAAAGTATAATTTTTGTAACATAATTACTCTGCAAAATTAAAATAAGCAATAACACAAAAGGCTATGAATAAAAAAACTGCCAATGAACAAGAAATTAAAAAATTTTCTGATATGGCATCTGAATGGTGGGATCCAAATGGAAAATTTTCACCTCTACATAAATTCAACCCAATAAGACAAGAATATTTAATTAGCAAAATTGCCTCTCATTTTTCATTAGATCTTGATCAAAATTTTTCATTCTCAAGTTTGAGTCTTTTAGATGTTGGTTGCGGAGGTGGCTTATTATGTGAACCTTTTGCAAGATTAGGGACGAAAGTAACTGGTATTGATGCCTCTAAAAATAATATTGAAGTTGCAAAAATACATGCTCAAAAAACAAACTTACAAATTCAATATTTAAATAAAATGCCAGAGGAAATGGTTAATAAAAAATTTGATATAATTTTGTGCATGGAGATAATTGAGCATGTTGATAATTTGGAACTTTTTATAGAAAGTTGTTTTAAACTTTTAAGCAAAAATGGAATTATTTTTTTTTCTACAATTAACAGAAATCCAAAATCGTATTTATTTGCTATACTAGGTGCTGAATACATTTTGCGATGGTTACCGATTGGAACCCATGATTGGAAAAAGTTTGTAAAACCACAAGAAATAATCAATTACGTTTCTCCATATCAATTAATACACAAGGAAACGAAAGGTGTTACTTTTAATCCTTTCTTTAACAAATGGAATTTAAGCAAAGATACATCTGTTAATTACATGTCTTATTTTACAAAATCTTAGCTATTAGTCTTGTCTACCCAGGGTATGGAGTTAATCTCTATTCCTTCTTCTAATAATTCACTAGTTTCATTTGAACTTGCATTTCCATAAATACTTCTTACATTTTTTTTATCGTAATGAATGGAACGAACCTCCGAAACAAATTTATCACCCACATATTCTGCATTTTTTTCTACGTAGCTTCTCAGTTCGGTTAATTTTTTTTGTATATTTTGATAGACTTGTTTTTGCTCATTGTCATCAGTCTTGCTGCTTGCTTGGACTTGTGGGGACATAAGTTGTTTTGAAACTTTATTAGACACTCCACAGATACAACTTAGCATTTTTTTCTTTTCTAATTTGTCAAATTCCTCAGAACTGCCAAACCAACTCTCAAACTTTTTTCCACACTCGCATTTAAGCTGATATTTGATCATAATGGTTATCAATAATTTTTAAACAATACTCTTTGTGGCTACTCCTTGTTAAAAAAAAGAATAACAGTTCCTAAATTAATTCCAAATTTATTTATCTTAGCAATATTAATAAGGTAGTTTTTGTCTTGCAAAAACATCCAATCATCAAAGTTAACTTTTAATTTAGTTTTTCCAATAGGCAAATCAAACGTATATTTCCAATTAAAGGCATTGCCACTAGTAGAGCCAGATGCGGTACCTATAACTCCATCAGCAAAGCCAGTATAAAAATTCTCACCTTTTTTTGTAATTTTCCATTCACGAAACTCTTTTGTTCCATCGTCATAGATAAAGTCCTCTTTGAGAACAAGTGTTTTTCCATCCCATGCTCCATCTATATAAACAATAAAAGATTTTTTGATGTTTCCAAACCTATCTTCAAAAACACCTCTAGCTGTAGTTTTTCCTAAAAAATATTCTTCCAGTTTCAGCTCTGGTTTTTTTAATTTAAATTCCTCAAGTTTCATTGTTGTGCAACTATTTAACACAATAAATAAAACAATTGTTAAAAAAATATTTTTTATTTTGATCATCTTTAAAAATTATATAAATTTGAATTAATTTTTTCTAGTATTATCTTGCTTCCTTCTAAAAATCTTAATTTTTTTAATTCTGACCCTGTTAACCATTTCATTTGCTGGCTCTCTTTAGATCTTATTGCTCCAGACCATTTCTTTAAAACAAAAACAGCCATAACAATAATGTGATTTCGCTTATAACTATGAGATATATTATCAATAATGTTAAGATTTTCTTTTTTAACTCTAATATCGAGCTCCTCATAAAGCTCTCTAATAATTGCATCATAAAAACTTTCAGTCCCCTCCAATTTTCCACCTGGAAATTCCCAATAATGAGCAAAAGGCTTTGCCCCTGGTCTCTCTGTAGTTAAGAATTTATTTTTTTTAATAAGAATGCAGGAAGATACCAACGTAATATTCACTATTAACTACGATAATCAGCGTTGATGGAAATGTATTCCTGGGTTAAGTCACAAGTATAAACTGAAAAATTATCTTTGCCAGAACCCATGTCAACATCAATGACTATATCTTTCTCTTGCATACAATCTTTAACTTCTGTTTCTTTATAATTTTTTGCAATTTCTCCATTTTTAAAAATTAAGTACCCTCCAATTTTTAATGAAATTTTATCTTTGTTTATGTTTGGATTGGCCTTGCCTATTGCCATAATAATTCTTCCCCAGTTAGGGTCGCCTGCAGCAATTGCTGTTTTAACAAGTGGTGAGTTTGCAATAGAAAATCCAATTATTTTTGCTAAATTTTTATTTTTTGAATTTGTGATATTGATAGTAATAAATTTTTTAGCTCCTTCTCCATCTATTGCAACTTGTTTCGCAAGATTGAGCATGGTCGAATGTAATTTTTTTTCAAAAATTTTTGCTTCTTTTGAATCTTTGTTTGTAATCATTTTGTTTTTTGATTTGTTAGTAGAAAACAACAAAACCATATCGTTTGTGGAAGTATCTCCATCTACTGTAATGGCATTAAAAGTGTCTTCTACATTTTTTTTTAATAAATAATTTAAAACAGCAGGTGAAATATTTGCATCCGTAAATATAAAGCCGAACATGGTTCCCATGTTTGGAAATATCATGCCTGACCCTTTTGCAATTCCTGAAATATTAACCTCTTTGCCCCCAATAAGAAAAGATTCATAAGCCATTTTGCAAATTGTATCTGTAGTCATGATAGTATGAGCTGCAGCTATCCAGCTAAATCGGTTGGGAGATTCTGTCTTATCTAACAATTTATCTATTGCATATTTAATTTTAATAATAGGAAATTTTTCACCAATCACGCCTGTAGAGGCAAATAAAATATCTTTTTGTGAAATATTTTTATTTCTTGAAATAAGATAAGAGAGCTCCTTAATGCTATCATAGCCTTGTTGACCATTTAAGGTGTTTGCATTCTTAGTATTAACAAAAAGACCTTTTGTTTTATTGGATGAGATAGACTTGTTCCATTCAATGCAATGAGATTTAGTCGAAGATTTTGTATAAACACCAGCAAAAGTAGCTCCATCTTTAAAATAGAAAAAACAAATATCATTTCTTTTTTTCTTATAAAGCTCAGCAGAAGCGGAGGATAGTTCCATGCCCTCGATGCCTGGAAGCTCTGGAAAATCTTTAATTTTGTAGCTATGGTTCTTATTTCCAAAAATTTTAGTAAATTTTATTGCCATAATTAATAATTTGATAAAGAAGTGGTTTATAAGTTAGAAATAAGAACTTTACTATTAATAATTAAAAAAACTCTACAAAAAAATGTTGAAAAATTTAAATTTTCTAAAAAAAATTTTTGGTTCTACTAATGAAAGAAAGATTTCTTCTTTAAATCCCATAATTCTTCAAATCAATAAGTTTGAAGAAGGGATTTCAAGCATTTCTGACTCGGAACTAAAGAACAAAACTGATGAATTTAAACAAAGACTTAAAAACAAAGAATCGCTTGATTCGATATTGCCAGAAGCCTTTGCGACTGTTCGTGAAGCTAGCAAGAGGGCAATTGGTCAAAGACATTTTGATGTTCAGTTAATGGGTGGAATTATTTTACATCAAGGAAAAATTTCTGAAATGAAAACAGGAGAAGGTAAAACTCTTGTTGCAACCCTACCAGTATATCTAAATAGCTTAGAAGAAAAAGGGGTTCATGTTGTAACAGTAAATGACTATCTGGCAAAAAGAGACTCTGAATGGATGGGACAAATTTATCAATTTTTAGGATTGAGTGTTGGGTGTTTAACTGGGGATGTTCAGGATGAAGATAGAAAAAAAATTTATAACTGCGACGTTGTTTATGGAACTAACAATGAATTTGCTTTTGACTACCTAAGAGACAATATGAAACTTTCTTTGGATGAAATGGTTCAAAGAGATTTTAACTATTGTATCGTTGACGAGGTAGATAGTATTTTGATTGATGAGGCTAGAACTCCATTGATTATATCTGGCCCTTCCGAAAGCAATGCTTCTGATTATTTTTTATGCAATAGAATAGTTAATGAATTAACTACAGCTGACTACCAGCTAGATGAAAAAGATAGAAATATAAATTTAACGGATACTGGAATTGATTCTGTTGAAACAAAACTTTCTGAAATTAAACTTTTGCAGGGATCTAATTTTTACGATCCAAGAAACCTATCTTTGGTTCATCATATTAACCAATCTCTTAAAGCCAATCTCCTGTTCTCAAAAGATAAAGATTACATGGTAAGAGACAATCAGGTTCAAATTATAGATGAGTTTACGGGAAGAGTTTTGGAAGGAAGAAGATATTCTGATGGATTGCATCAAGCTATAGAAGCAAAAGAAGGGGTTCCGATTCAAAGTGAAAATCAAACTTTTGCTTCTACTACTTATCAAAATTATTTTCGACTATACAATAAGTTAGCAGGAATGACTGGTACTGCCATGACAGAAGTGGAAGAGTTATTTGATATTTATAGATTAGATGTAATGGAGGTTCCTACTAATGTTTCAATGAGCCGTAAGGATTTAAATGATCAAATTTTTAGAACGGAAAAAGAAAAGTTAAACGCAATTGTACTTGATATTAAAGATGCTAATAGGAAAAAGCAGCCTGTGTTAGTGGGTACAACAAGTATAGAAAAGTCAGAAAAAATTTCAAATGTATTAAAGCAAGAAGGAATTAAACACAGTGTGCTTAATGCTAAACAGCATGAAAAAGAGGCTGAAATTATTTCCCTTGCTGGATGCCCAGGATCAGTAACTATTGCAACAAATATGGCGGGAAGGGGAACAGATATTCAGTTAGGTGGTAATTTAGATGCTAGACTTCAATTGGCAAAAGATACCAATTCTGAAAAAGAACTTCATCAACAAGACAAGGTAACAGTCATTAAATCTGGAGGTCTATTTGTAATAGGAACAGAAAGACACGAAAGCAGAAGAATAGACAATCAATTACGAGGAAGATCTGGAAGGCAGGGAGATGCTGGTAAGTCTATTTTTTATTTAAGTCTGGAAGATGATCTTATGAGAATTTTTGGATCAGAAAAAATTGACTACATGTTGCAAAAATTAGGATTTAAAGAGGGAGAGTCTATTGATCATCCATGGATCAATAAAGCACTTGAAAAAGCTCAGCAAAAAGTTGAGGGAAGAAATTTTGATATTAGAAAAACACTTCTACAGTTTGATGATGTTATGAGTGACCAGAGAAGGGTTATTTACGAACAAAGATTAGATATTATGAAGAGTGCTAATATTTACGGTATCGTGGATGATATATTTAAAGAAATTATAGATAATATTTTATTACAAAGTAGTGACTTGGGAGATGATCCCGAAGTACGAGAAAATTTTAAAGTTAAAGTTGAAAGAATCTGTGGAATTAAGATGTCAGCTAATGATTTTTCAGATTTTATTTTATCTCCTAAAGAAAAAAAAATACAACTTCTAGAGAATAATTTTAAAAACAAAAGAGCTTCTAGAATTGAAAAAATATCTGATGGAAATAATCAGGATATAGAAAGAAAAATATTTTTACAAAATCTAGACTTTGAATGGAGAAACCACTTGCAATATCTTGAACAACTTAGACAGGTCATTGGTCTAAGAGGATATGGACAAAAAAATCCACTGGATGAGTACAAAAGAGAAAGTTTTGAGTTGTTTCAAGGATTACTAAATAAAATTAAAGAAAATTTAATTCTATTTTTATCAAACCTAGAAGTCTCACTGGACAAACCTGAAGAACAAAATAAGGAAGTTTCTGATTTAGATAAAGATACTGAAGAAAATTTGTTAGCAGGAAATCCTAAAGAAAAAATATCTAGAAATGCAAAATGTCCCTGTGGTTCTGGTAAAAAATTTAAACAATGTTGTGGGTCTTTAGTATAAAAACCAAATAATAAATAAGGTAATTATTGCAACCCCCAGGAAGATAAAAGTTTTTTTGTTTTTAGAAAATTTATCTTTTGAAAAATGAATTACATTTTTATGATCAAATGCACTAATTTCTTCTGGCAATTGGGAGCCAATAGCTAAAAATTTATTTTTTCTGTCATCAATAATTTCCACTGAGCTTTTTTCAGAAAATAACCTTAAGTTTTCTATAAGACTTTGCTTAATAGACATGGCTGCCTCTTCTGGGTTTCTGTGGGCTCCCCCAAGAGGTTCTTTTACAATTTCATCTATAATTTTATGGTTCAATAAACTCTGCGCAGTAATTTGCATTGATTCTGCAGCTTCCTTTGATTTTGATGCATCTTTCCACAAAATAGAAGCGCAGCCTTCTGGGGAAATAACAGAGTAAATAGAATGTTCCAGCATCAACACTCTATTCGATGTTGCTATTGCGATAGCCCCTCCAGATCCTCCCTCACCAATCACTACAGAAATAATAGGCTGTGAAATTGAAAGACAGCAGTCTATTGATTTTGCTATGGCTTCTGCTTGGCCTCTTTCCTCCGCTCCTTTTCCTGGATAGGCACCTGGTGTATCAACAAAAGTGATTATTGGAATCTTAAACTTTTCTGCCAGCTTCATTAAACGAATGCATTTCCTATAACCTTCTGGCCGCATCATACCAAAATTTCTTTTTAACCTACTTTCAGTATCGCTACCTTTCTCTTGGCCTAAAACGAGAATAGATTGATTTTCTAATTTTGCAAAACCAGCAATGATAGCCTCATCTTCTCCAAATAGTCGGTCTCCTGAGATCGGCTGAAAATTTTCAAAAATATTTTTAATGTAAAACTCTGACTTAGGTCTCCCGTCGTGCCTAGCTACTTTAGTTTTTTGCCAACCATCAAGATTATTATAAATCTCAATAGTTTTTATATCGATTTCATTTTGAATTTTTTTAATTTCGTCATTTTTTAAAGAAGACAAGCCAGTATTTTCAAAAGGGTTTTTTAATATATCTAAACTAGAATCTAATTCTTCTAACTCTTTTTCAAAATCTAAATACTGCATTTAATAAGGTAATTATTTAATATTTTTTATACTGTACATGCTCATCACAAAAATAACAATTCATTGAAAATTGTAGTAAAAACATTAATTTAACATTTTAAATAATTTGACATTTGTTGTTTTTAGTTCATTTTAGCCCTTCAAAAAAAATGGATCAAAAATTTATCAGCATAGAAAAAACGAAAGTTAACGAAGAATTATATAATTTTGTTAATAACGAAATCATTCCCGAAACTTCTATTAATAAGGATAGTTTTTGGAAAGACTTTATTGTAGCTGCTAATGTGTTGGCGATAAAAAATAAAACTCTTATTCGAGAAAGAGATACACTTCAAAAAAAAATTGATGCTTGGCATGTTGGAAATAAAGATAAATTTAGCCTTGAATCTTACAAAAATTTTTTAAAAGAGATTAATTATTTAGTAGAAGAAAAAGAAAACTTCAAAATAGAAACTGAAAATGTTGATGATGAAATTTCTAATATTGCAGGTCCACAACTTGTGGTTCCAATTGATAACTCCAGATACGCATTGAATGCTGCAAATGCAAGATGGGGAAGTTTTTATGATGCTCTGTATGGAACAGATGTCATTTCAGATGAGAATGGTTGTGAAAAAACAAAATCTTACAATCCCAAAAGAGGAAAGGGAGTAATAGAAAATGGAAGAGATTTTTTAAATCAGATATTTCCTTTAGAGGTAGGAAACTGGAAAAAAATAAACGAATTATCAATAGATAATAAAAATTTAGTTATTACACTCCCTGACAAATCTAAAACATGTTTAAAAAATAAAGAAAAATTTATTGGTTATGTGGGTGAAAAAAACAAACCAAGCTCTATTCTTTTAAAAAACAACTATTTACATGTTGAGATTCAAATAAATGCTCAGCATATCATTGGAAAAGAAGATTTGGCTAATATTAGCGATATTCTAATTGAATCGGCAATTTCTACAATTATGGATTTGGAAGATTCGGTTGCTGCTGTGGACGCCGCAGATAAAATCAAATGTTATCGAAATTGGCTTGGGATTGCAAAAGGTACTCTTCAAGCTGAAATGGAAAAAAATGGAAAAAAAATTATAAGAAAATTAAATCCTAATAGAGAATATTTAGATGCAAATGATAATGCAATTAGTCTTCATGGTAGATCTTTAATTTTATTAAGAAATGTAGGTCATCTAATGACCAACCCTGCTATTTTTCTAGATGACGGATCTGAAATTCCAGAGGGAATTATGGATGCTTTTATTACAACACTATGTGCACTTCATGATTTTAAAAATAAACTAAATTCTAGAAAAGGTTCGGTTTACATAGTTAAACCAAAGATGCACGGTCCCGAAGAAGTTGCTTTTGCAGATGAAATTTTTACTAATGTAGAAAGAATTCTAAATTTAAAACCTAATACCGTAAAAATAGGAATAATGGATGAGGAACGAAGAACCACGGTCAATTTAAAGGAGTGTATTAGACAAGCTAAAAAAAGAATTGCTTTTATTAACACTGGATTTTTAGACAGAACTGGTGATGAAATGCATACTTCTTTTCAATCTGGACCAATGATTTTCAAAAGTGAAATGAAAAAATCAAAATGGTTATTAGCCTATGAAAACTGGAATGTGGATATAGGATTAGAATGTGGTTTTTCAGGAAAAGCACAAATTGGTAAAGGAATGTGGGCAATGCCAGATAGAATGAAGGATATGCTAGACCAAAAAGCAGGCCATCCTATTGCTGGTGCAAATTGTGCTTGGGTACCCTCTCCAACTGCAGCCACTTTGCATGCAACACACTACCATAAGATAAATGTTTTTGAGAGACAGAAAGAGCTTTCCTTAAGAGAAAAAGCAAACGTAGATGACATCTTAACTATTCCAATCGCGGATAGACCCAATTGGTCGAAAGACGTGATAAACAAAGAAATTGAAAATAATGCTCAAGGTATTCTTGGCTATGTAGTTAGATGGATTGATCAAGGAGTGGGGTGTTCTAAAGTTCCGGATATTAATAATATTGGTTTAATGGAAGATCGGGCGACTTTAAGAATTTCATCTCAGCATATTGCAAATTGGTTACATCATCAAATATGTACTAAAGAAAAAGTTATGGAAATTATGAAAAAAATGGCAAAAGTTGTTGATGGGCAAAATAGTTCAGATAAAAACTATGTTCCAATGGCTAATGACCTTGACAATTCTATAGCATTTAAAGCTGCTTGTGATTTGGTATTTAAAGGTAAAGAACAACCTTCTGGATATACGGAGCCAGTTCTACATCTCAGAAGATTAGAAAAAAAACAGTTCTTAAAAACTAGCTAGCTAATAATTCGTACTTGTTAAAATCGTTTTTTATTATATCAAATCCTAGTAAATCAAAGATTCTATTAATTACCACAAAGTCTCTGACATAATCATCACTTGATTTAAGATTCTGAACTAATTTTAAAACTTCTACTGCTGCTAGGTTATTTTGTTTTTTTTCCAACATATTATAAATTTTATTAGGAATATAAATTTCCTCAGGATTTATAAGTTTTTTTAAGCCTCCGGGAAGAACAACTTTTGCCTCTGATATCAAATAGAGAGCTGCCAAATCTCTCTTGCTTATATTGTATTTTTTCTTTCCTATTAAATTAGAGAATTTATTTAAAATTTTTATTTGCTTTTTATTAATCTTATTATTTACCAATAAAGAAATAACTTCAGATTTATGCAAATACTTATTATCAATTTCTAAATTGTTATTTTTTTTATTAAATCTTTTCTTATATAAATCAATTTCGGCTAGCAATTCTGCAGTTAAATATTTTTTAGGAATTCCATCTATAAGCTGGAAATGCATCTTGTCTCCCAAGCTTGAAAAGTCATTTTTCTTATAACTATCTTTTAACTTTAGAATGAACGAAAGTTTTTGTTCTTGATTTCGAGATAGAAGCATAGACTGGTATAATAACGCCCTTCCTTTCGCAGGGTGATATTTTGAATACGAGTCCAAAGGAGTGAGCAAATCATCAATTCCGAAAACTATTTTTTTGTAAAAAGGAAGAAGCTTTTCTAAAGGAAAAACGTTTGTGTTTGATCCTTTTTCTAAAAATTGAATCAACTGAAAGTCCTCGTCACTTGAAAATATTTTTTCTGGATTGTTATTAGTCTCAAGCATTAGCCTTACAAAAGGGCTACTAAAAAAATATCTTGTTGTGTTTAAATTTTGATCAAAAGCTTTGTGATTGGGACTAAATTCAGGATCGGACAAAGAAGACAGGTGAATATTTAAAAGAGTATCTGTGTTACCCTTCTTTTTTTGAGCCAACAACATGCCAAGCAAATAATTTATTTTTTGAACAAAAAAATCATCTTTGAATCCAGCTTCTTTCATTAATTCTAGATATGCCAAAGCTTTTCTATTCTCTTTGGACTGCACTAGGCAAAAAACTTTAAACTTTTGTAATTCAAAATTTTTAATTTCAGCTCCTAATTGTTTTGCATATTTGCAAGATTTTTCAATTTGATAGGAAGAAAAATTTTCATTAACCAAAAAAGTTAGTAATTTTTCATTATTTAAAAGTAAATTATTTTGATCAATTACCGAGTCTATTAAAGTTACGTCTTTATAATTTCCAAGAAAATTACTAATAAAATTTAAGTATGCAAAGCCACTATCCTCTAACTTTGAAAGATCAATTTTGCTAAAGAATATTTTTTTAATTAGGTGGTTGGTAACAAAATTATTATCAGCTTTTATTAAACTTTGGGAAAGATCTTCAAATAACTTTGGGCTAGCCTGTGCCCAAAAATTTACTGTTACTCCGGTTGTGGCAGGATCGTAAATTCCAAAAATAACTTCATTAGAATTTTTTTCTATTTCTGCTTGGCTAATATTTAAAATTTCCAATTGTGGTTTTGCCGTTGAATTAATTGTAGTTAAAGGCAATTCTTTTTTAGCGTCAAAAGCAGGGTCTTTGTTTAATTCGATATTTTTGATTTCTTTAGATTGTTGCCAAATATCTTTTACTTCAGCAAACGATGGTTGCAAAAATGCAAGAGCATAAAATACAAGTAAAAAAATTGTCCTACTTAATAACTTCCAGAATTTTTTCATTAGGTATTTTCTTTTCAATTTGTTTAGAGGCTGGCGAAATATCTAAAGAATTTACAAACATCATCGCTCCAATGATGAGAGAAATAAATAAAAGGATTACCCAGAATAGTTTGTTTTTAAACATTGATGAAATTAGTATATAAAAATTTAAGTCTAAAATATGTTAATAATTTATATAATAATAAATATCAATGAATAATACCCTTGTTTTAACTGGCATGATGGGATCTGGAAAAACCTCCATAGGCAAAGAAGCTTCTACTATCCTTGGTTTAAAATTTTACGATACAGATTTGGAGATTGAAAAAAAACTAAACATGAAAATTAAAGATATTTTTAAATCTAAGGGACAAAATTATTTTCGACAAGTTGAAGAAAAAATATGTATCGATTTAATTAATGGAGAAAGAAAAATAGTAGCCTTAGGAGGTGGTGCCTTTTTAAACAGCGCAATTAGAAAAATTGTCTTAAAAAAATCTTTTTCTATATGGATTAATGTTAATCTCAAAACGATTATAAAAAGAATTAAACTTTCTAAAAACATAAGACCTATGCTAGATTATGATAATTTAGAAAATTCAATTAAAACAATTCTAGATGAACGGGCTCCCATTTATAAAATGGCATCTATTACAATTGAAGCTAATAATGTAAGTAAAAAAAAAATTATCAGTGAAATACAAAAAAATTATGGGTGATCAAAAAAAAATTAACATTCACACTCATCATAACAGTTACCCAATATTTATTGGAAAAAATATATTAAAAAATTTTAACAAATATTATCTTTCTCTCTGTCCAAAATCAAAAAAAATTCTATTTGTAACTAACTCAAAAATTCCAAGCAACAATCTAAGTAATATCAAAAGCAAAATAACTAAGAAAAGCAAAATTTATATTATTAATATTCCTGCCGGAGAAAAAAACAAAAACTTACTAGAAGTAAATAAAATTTTAGACTTTTTAACTATTAATAATTTTGATCGGAACGATACTGTAGTTGCATTAGGCGGAGGTGTGGTTGGAGATATGGCGGGATTTGCAGCCAGTATTTTTAAAAGAGGAATTGATTTTGTTCAAATTCCATCAACTCTTTTGGCACAAGTAGATTCTTCTGTTGGTGGAAAAACGGGTGTTAACAACAATCATGGGAAAAACTTAATTGGAACTTTTTATCATCCTAAATTTGTAATTATCGATATAAATTTACTTAACTCATTGCCCAAAAGAGAAATGATATCAGGATTTGCCGAGGTTTTAAAATACTCGCTCATTATGAATAAAAAATTTTTCTTATGGCTCTGCAAAGAAGGTGCTCATATAATTAATCGTACAAAATCATCCTCTATATTAAAAGCTATTCATGTAAGCTGTAAAAGCAAATCTATAGTGGTGAATAAGGATGAAAAAGAAAGAGGTCTAAGAGCAATCCTCAATTTTGGTCATACTTTAGGCCATGCGCTAGAATCGCATTTAAAATACTCGTCTCAATTAAATCATGGAGAAGCAGTGATTATAGGTATGATGGCTGCAGCTAAAGTTTCACATCAAAAAGGTTTTTTAAACGATGGGGAATTAGAAAAAATAAACAATTTGTATGAACAATTAAAACTTAATTGCTCTATTAAAAAATATATTAGACCAGCGCAACTGAAAAACTTTTCTCAAATTATGAAAAAAGATAAAAAAAATAACTCAGGCACTATTAATTTAATTTTATTAAAAAAAATTGGCAAAGCATTCATTTACAAAACAACCTTAGAGCAAACTTTAATACCGTTCATAAAAAATGAATTAAAAAATGGTTGAAAATATCATTTTATCCATATCCATTGTAATTTTTTTACTTATTTTATCAGGCTTGCTTTCTGGATCTGAGACCTCCATAACCTCTGTTTCTAAAAGTAAAATACATAAGCTGGCAATACGTGGAGATGGAAGAGCCAAAGCACTAATGAAAATAATTAATAAAAAAAATGATTTAATTAGCTCTTTATTAATAGGAAATAATTTTGTAAATATTTTAGCATCCGCTCTAGCTACAGCAATTTTAATTAAATTTTATGGGGACCGAGGGATTTTATACTCAACTATTCTAATGTCATTATTAATTGTAATTTTTGCTGAAGTGCTTCCTAAAAATTATGCACTAATCAGGCCTGATAGATTTGCTTTAGGTATGACAAAATATTTATCAGTTTTTTTAAAAGTTGTTTTTCCTATTATGTTATTTATCAAATTTATAAACTGGTTTTTTTTTAAAATCATGAAAATAGATACGGACAATAAAAGTACCTCCAAAACTGCACGTGAAGATATTAGAAATATTATTGATATGCACGAAGATGAAGGAAGGCTACTTAAGGATGAGGGGGACATGTTAAATGCAATTTTAGATTTAAAAGAAATTACAGTTGAAAAAATCATGACTCATAGAAAAAATATTTACTCTATAGACTTAAACAATGTACAAACTTTTTTTTATAAGATTGCACAAAGCTCATTTAGTAGAATACCAGTTTGGGAAAAGAACCCAAATAATATACTAGGATCTATTCATGCAAAAAATGTTCTTTCTAATTTAAATAATGATGGCCATTTAAATATTGCCAAGATTAGAGAAAATTTAATAAAGCCATGGTTTATACCAGAAACTACCAAAGCCAAAGATCAGCTAAGTGAATTTATTGCAAGAAAAGAAAAGCTTGCATTTGTTGTGGATGAGTATGGGGAGCTCATGGGCTTAATTTCTATGGAAGATATTATTGAAGAGATTGTTGGAAATATTTTTGACGAAAAAGATTTTTCAACAATTGGAATAAGAAAAGTTAGCAAGAATTCTTATAGAATTAGAGGGGATGTTAACATAAGGGATATCAATAGGGAGCTAGATACTGAAATTCCGGATACTATTTCATCTACAATTGCAGGATACATTATTGATAAAACAGAATCTTTTCCTGATGTTGGCCAAATTTTTTCTTTTGATGGAATTGTGTATGAAATAATTAACAAAAATAAAAATCAGATTACCCAAGTTAATGTAACCCTTACTGAAAAAAATTCTAATCTTTCAGTGTAATTTCTAAAGAGTGAATATAATCACTCATCTCTACTCTCAGTTCTGAATAAATTTTTTTATGAATCTGAATACGACTCAATCCCTTCATTTCATGAGAAGAAATTGTTATTTGGAAATGGCTATTACCATTTTTGGGAGAAGAGCTGTGATGACTGTGTAAATGAGAGTTATTCACCACTTCTACATTTATTAAACCAAGAGATGTTTTTATTTTTTCTTTAATGGTAAGGGCAAGATTTTTTTCCATATTTATATAATTTATTATAGTATCAACTTTTATTGCATATGAAAAAAAATTGTGAAAAATATCTTTGTAAAGAAAGGGCTTTCAAACAAGTTCTCATCAAAGATAAGAAGAACAAAGAATATAGCTGGTACTGTTTTGATCATCATAAAGAATATGTGGATAAGCAGAAATTAGAATGTGACTGGGATTCTTGTAACAAAATAGGAGAATTTAAAGCTCCCAGCAAGAATGAAGATTCTTTTTTATGGTTTTGTGAAGATCATATAAAAATTTATAATCAAAAATGGGATTTCTTTGATGGGATGTCTCAATCAGAAATACAAAATTTTATGTATGATGATTTAACATTTCATAAAAAAACTCAGAAATTTGGAAACCAAGATAAGTTTTTTCAAAAACTATGGAATAATGCAATTGAAGATGAGCTGTTATTTTTTAATAAATTTAAAAACTCCTCTTCCTACTCTGGACGAAAATATAGCTCTACTCAAGTCGTTGCTTTAAAAAAAATGGAGTTAAATTCTGATGTAAATTGGAGTGATATTAGAATTCAATTTAAAAAGCTTGTCAAAAAATATCACCCTGATATTAATGCCGGCAATAAACAATATGAAGAAAAACTAAAAGAAATTACGCTTGCTTATTCTTTTTTAAATAATTCTATAAACAAAAATATTGAGGTCGCATGAGCATTACTAACGAATTTGAAAACCAGCCAGACATCAAAGTATCCGTAAAAAAAACATTTAATATAGATAGTGACATAGAGGTTGAGGCGTTTTCTAAAAGAAATGATTATGTTCCTGAAGTAGATGACAGCTATATTTTTGACAAAGAAACAACTTTGGCGATTTTGGCCGGCTTCTCTAATAATCGAAGAGTTTTAATTCAAGGTTTTCATGGCACAGGAAAATCAACACACATTGAGCAAGTAGCTGCAAGATTGAATTGGCCTTGTGTTCGAGTAAACTTAGATAGTCACATTAGTAGAATTGATCTAATTGGAAAGGATGCAATTGTTGTTAAAGATGGAAAACAGATAACAGAATTTAAAGAAGGTGTCCTTCCCTGGTCCCTTCAGAATCCGGTTGCTTTAGTTTTTGACGAATATGACGCTGGAAGACCGGATGTAATGTTTGTCATTCAAAGAGTATTAGAGGCTGATGGAAAATTTACTCTTCTAGATAAAAACAAAGTAATTAAACAGCATAAATATTTTAGATTATTTGCAACAACTAACACCATTGGATTGGGTGACACTAGTGGACTTTATCATGGAACCCAACAAATCAACCAAGGTCAAATGGACCGATGGAATATCGTAGCTACCCTCAATTACTTGGCACCAGAAAAGGAAGAGGCAATCGTATTATCAAAATGCAAATTTCTGGACAATAGTGATGGAAAGCAAATGGTAAAAAATATGGTTAAAATTGCAAATTTAACAAGAAAGGGTTTTGCAAATGGCGACATCTCTACAGTTATGAGTCCACGAACAGTAATAACTTGGGCAGATAATTATAACATTTTCAAAGATCTTCCCCATTCTTTCAAGGTATCTTTTTTAAATAAATGCGACGAACTAGAACGATCTATTGTAACAGAATACTATCAACGTTGCTTTGGTAGTGAAATAAATGCTTCTTCTACTGAAAAATGAGTAGGGAAAATCAATGGACGATAAGCAAGAATTAGAAAAATTTAAAAATGCAGTATTTTCAACTGCCAAAGCTATAGCAAGAAAATCTATTTCTCTAGAAGATCAAAAACAATTAGAAAAAATTACCACTCCAAAAATCCTCTCCATAAATAGCAATGAGGAAATACTAGAAGCTAGAGCAACAGCAGATTCGGAGGCTCTGCGAATTAGATATAGTGATGAAACTATTTTTAAAAAAAATGAGCCAAGAGGAACTGTTAGTAAAAATCTATATAAAATTGCTGAAAAAATAAGATATGAGAAAATTGGATCCGATCAATATTTAGGTATTCAAAACAACCTTCAAAACTTCTATAAAAAAAAAATTATGGATAGCGATGTTCATTCTCAAAACTTTATTGCTGATGCATTTGAAGCTTATTTGAGAAAAAACATGATGAACCTAGAGGTGAGTGAAAATAAAAAACAAGATTTTAAGCGATGGGATGATTTGTTTGATAAAAAAATATCTGAAAAAATAAAAGACTTAAACTCATCGTTAAATAACCAGGGAGAATATACATCTTTAGTAACCTCTATTATTCAAGAGCTAGAGATTGAAGATCAAAAAAACGATCCTGAAAATTTAGAAAATCAAAATAACGAAGAGGATAGTGATAATAGTCAAAATCAAGAACAATCCATGGAGGAAGAGCAAAATGAACAATCGCAAAATCAAGAATTTGATATGGAAAATATTGTTCCTGAAATTGAATTTGATCCAAGTTTAAATGATCAAGAAACTATGCTGGAGGAAAGTGATGATGAAAATCTTCCTCAGGGCCAAAGGCAGCCTCTAAGAGATGGGGATCCTAGAAAATACTCAATTTTTACAAATCAATTTGATAAAATAATTGACGCAAAAAAATTAATTACAGAAGATGAGATTAAAAAACTAAGAAATAATTTAGATTTACAGCTTGCCAGTCTTCAAAATTTTGTATCAAGATTGGCTAATAAACTACAAAGAAAATTGCTTGCAAAACAAAATAGGTCCTGGAGCTTTGACTTGGAAGAGGGTATTTTGGATGCATCTAAATTGCCGAGAGTTATAATGGATCCTTTTAACTCTCTTTCTTACAAAAAAGAAAAAAATATTGAATTCAAAGATACAGTGGTTACCCTATTAATAGACAATTCAGGTTCTATGCGGGGCAGACCAATATCTATTGCTGCAATTTGTGCAGACATTTTATCAAGAACTCTAGAGAGATGCTCCGTCAAAGTGGAAGTTTTAGGATTTACTACATTAAATTGGAAGGGTGGAAAAAGTAGAGAGCTGTGGATGAAAAATAAAAAAACTAACCCCGGCAGATTAAATGACTTGTGTCATATAATTTACAAATCTGCAGATACTCCCTGGAGAAGAGCAAAAAACAATCTGGGCTTAATGTTAAAAGAAGGAATCTTAAAAGAAAATATTGATGGAGAGGCTATTCTTTGGGCTTTTAATCGATTGAAAAAAAGAAAAGAAGAAAGAAAAATAATTATGGTTATTTCTGATGGTGCTCCCGTAGATGACTCTACACTATCTGTTAATTCAGGAAATTACTTAGAACAACATCTGAAAAAAGTAGTCAAATGGGTGGAGGAAAGTAAAGATGTTGAAATTAATGCGATTGGTATTGGTCATGATGTTTCTAGCTATTATAAGCAGGCGATTAAAATTGCAGATGTGCAAGAACTAGGTGATGCTATGGTGGATCGATTAGTTGAATTATTTTTAACTGATGGAAGAACGATTAACCGGAATTAGATTTGCAATAATCAATCTAAATGGGACAAGCATAATAATTGCTAATAAAAGTTTTACACAAAAATCTCCCAGTCCAAGAGTAACCCAAGGAATACCTGTTCCATAAAAAGCTATAGAGAAAAAAAGTACCGTATCTGTAATTGATGAAAAAAAGGAAGAAACAAAAGGAGGAACAAACCATCTTTTGCTATTTCTTAATCTGTCAAAAATTTTTGCGTCCATCGTTTGAGCTATTAAAAAAGCAACACCGGAACCAATCACAATTCGAATACCAATTAAATCAATAGGACTTAAAGTGAAGAAGTAAGAAACACTTACTCCCCAAATAAATCCAATAAAAATAATTTTTTTAGTAAATGCAAATCCATATAATCTGTTAGCAATATCAGTAACTAGAAAAGCCATTGGATAAGTAAAAGCACCCCACGTAAGAATATTGCTTAATTGAAGGTATTGAAAAGGAAATTGAACTAAATAGTTTGATGCCAAAACAACAAGCATCATTGCAAAAATAAATGGGATAATTTTTAAATTTTTCAAAACTTACTCTGCTTTAGCAAGAATCTGTTTTTTAATCTTTTTTACACGCAATGCTAACTTTGCATTCTTAGCTCTAATCAAAAAATCATCAATTCCACCCCTGAAATCTACAGCCTTAAGTGCTCTGGTAGAAATTTTGAAACTAATATTTTTGTTTAATATTTCACTTCTTAAACTTACTTTTTTAAGATTTGGGTAAAATTTTCTTTTTGTCTTATTGTTTGAATGACTCACGGTGTTTCCACTCATTGGTTTTTTTCCAGTTAATTCACATACTTTTGACATAAGATCTCCGACGTGGGTATATTTTGATAAGGTTTTATGGTCAAGTCATATATTTAAGCAATTTGACATTTAAGTCCTTGAAGAATAATGCACTTATAAGGAGTTTTCTTTTAATTAATGCTACAAATTTATTTACCCATTGCCGAAGTGACAATCAATGTGGCATCCCTTTTAATTATAAGTGTTGTGGTTGGTTTTTTTGCTGGATTACTTGGCATTGGCGGTGGATTTTTACTTACTCCCATCTTAATTTTTTTAGGAATACCTCCAATCTATGCTGTAGCAAATGGAGCAAATAATATTTTAGCCGCATCTGTTTCTGGAACTTTGGGTCACTGGTTTAAAGACCAGCTTGATATCAAAATGGGTTTGCTTATTGTGGCAGGTGGAATCTTGGGATCTATTTTTGGAATTATTTTATTTAAATTTTTTATAGCTCAAGGAATTGTAAATAATATTATTTCTCTCATGTATTGTACATTATTAACTAGCATTGGAATTTCTATGTTAATTGAAAGCTTAATAGAAATTAGAAGAATTAAATTAAACCGCTTTATAAGAAGAAAGCTTCACAAACACTATTGGCTTCACAATCTGCCTTTCAAAATAAGAATTCATAAATCAAAATTATACACAAGTGTTATCCCTCCTATTTTTTTCGGTATATTGGTTGGCATACTTTCTTCTATGCTTGGTGTGGGCGGTGGATTTTTACTTGTTCCTATTATGATTTATATTTTAGGTATGCCTGCAAGATTGGTAGCAGGTACCTCTTTATTTGTAATGATTTTTATTATGATTATTGTAATTTTTTTACACGCACTAAGTCTTAATACTGTAGATATTCTTTTGGTTATGATTTTAGTTGTTGGGTCAGTTATAGGTGCTCAACTTGGAACTAAAATAGGTAGCAAATTAAGAAGTGAAGAGCTAAGGGCCATGATGTCTATTCTAGTATTAATCTTTGGCTTTAAATTTGGTTATGACTTACTATTTCATAAAATTATTCCATCAGTAGGTATCACAACGACTGCAAAACCAATTGACATGGGCATACTTAATGATTTTATTTTATACGCTTCGCAAAATTTTCCTGCATCCTACGCTATAACATCCATGTTGATTGCAATTCTTGTGGGAATTATTGCTGCATTTAGTTTTAAAAGATTCTTATAATGTCACTTAATAAATGGAATAAGATTCTTGGCTATGCTGGCTTAATTCCATTTTATATTTTTTCTATAGCGTCCATGCTTGCAAATTACAATTTTTTTATTGATATTTTTTTCTTATATTCTGTCATCATTCTTTGTTTTTTATCAGGTTCTTTGTGGATGAAATTAATTTTATTACCAGAACAAAAACAAAATTTTCTCTTTAAATGCTTGGCTGTTATCTTTCCTTTGATTGCTCTGATATCGGAATTGTTCGTGTCTTATTTTTTAAAGATAGCCATTTATGTTTTGATTTATATTTTAATTTATATTTGTGACAAAAGAACAGCCAACCATGATCTTTCTAAATATATTCGCATGAGGTTATTCTTGACGGGACATGTAATTTTAACTCATTTTATTCTTCTATATACAGTCTTTACCTACAGCATCTTTTAAATTTTCAAATCCCTCTGTCTCTAGCAATAATTCTAATTCTTTATTAATTTTATTTGCAACATAAGGTCCTTCGTAGACCATTGAAGTATATAGCTGGATTAGTGAAGCTCCAGATTTAATTTTATCAAGGGCTGACTTTCCATCAAAAACTCCACCCACGCCAATAATTGGTATTTGTTTTTCCATTATTTTATAGAATTCTTTAATAATAAAATTTGAAGATTGTTGTAATGGTTTTCCCGAAAGTCCACCTAGCTCTCCTTGGTTAGGACTTTTTAAATTTTTGTTTCTATCAATTGTGGTGTTGGTTAATACCACTCCATCAATTTTTTGATTTAACGCTATGGTAGCAAGTTCTGGAATATTTTTTTTCGTAATATCAGGTGAAATTTTAAGCAAAACTTTAGTTGTGCTATTTAGTTGTTTTTGTTTTGATTTGATTGCCACCAACAACTCTTCAATTTTATTTTTTTCATGCAAGTCTCTAAGATTGGGTGTGTTGGGAGAAGATATATTGATACAAATATAATCACACAAATTACAAAAATACTCAAAACACTTTAAGTAATCTTCTATTTTTGATGTGCTTTCTTTATTGGGACCAATATTAATACCAAGTATACCTGCTGGTTCATTGTTTTGGATGGTAGCTTTGACTTTTTCCATTCCTAGACTAGGAAACCCGAGTCTATTAATAATTGCCCCATCTTCTGCAAGTCTAAATACTCTTGGTTTAGGATTTCCATACTGCGGTAAAGGTGTGACTGTACCGACCTCCGCGAATCCAAATCCTAATTTAAAAATAGAGTTATAAATTTCTGCATTTTTATCAAAACCTGCTGCCAAACCTATTGGATTTTTAAAAACTTTACCTAAAACATTTATTTCTAACTTTGGTGATACTTGGCTAGCAAGTAAGTTAAATGGTAAGTAATTGTTTTTTAAAAATTTAATGGCCAAGCTATGTGCAAGCTCGGGGTCTGCTTTCTGAAGCAGTGTGCTTATTGTTTTGTAGATCATATATAGTTAATTTCTACTTAATGATTTATTAATCAAGTCTATTGTTTCTTGCCTACCAAAAAAACAAATAAAGGAGCCCATTCTAGGCCCCTGCTCATCGCCAAAAACAATTTCATAAATAGCCTTAAACCAATTTCTTAGTTCTTCTTTTGCATAGTATTTTTTTCCTACAGTAAAAACTATTGTTTGCATCTCTTCCGGTGTCAGACCATCGGGCATTTTTTTTATTTCATCATTTAGTTCTAATAAAGCTTTTCTTTCTAGGTCATTTGCCACTCGGTAATTTTTATGAATCTTAACGTGGTCATTAAAATAGGAAATGGCACTTTTAATTAATTTATTTAATATTGGGTATTTTGTCTTATCTGCGTCAGGACTAAAGTTTTGAATAAATTTCCACAACACTTCTTCATTATGTGCATTGCTCGCACTAACCAAATTTAACAAAACTCCAAAAGTAATAATATTTTTTTCTTGGGGAGGCGTTCCATTATGTACATGCCAAACAGGATTTCCAAGCTGCTCTTTTATTGACTGTGTTGAAAATTTTTCTAAGAAAGACAAGTATTCGTCTACAGCTTTAGGAATAACTTGTGGGTAGAGTTTTTTAGCTCTTTGTGGGTTTTGAAACATATACAAAGCTAAACTTTCTGGACTAGCGTATTTAAGCCAATCTTCTATGGATATTCCATTTCCTTTAGATTTTGAAATTTTTTCTCCTTTTTCATCTAAAAATAATTCATAACAAAATCCATTGGGTGGTTTGTGACCAAGGACTTTGCAAATTTGCTGGGACAATTCCGCGCTAGGGATTAAATCTTTTCCGTACATTTCAAAATCTACTTCTAGAGCATGCCACCTCATAGCCCAGTCTACTTTCCATTGTAACTTACAATTGCCACCTGTTACTTTTGTTTTAAATTTTTTTCCATTACTCTCATAAATAATTTCATTGTTTTCAATATCTTTTTCTAAGATTGCAACTTCTAATACTTTCCCTGTCTCAGGGCATATGGGTAAAAATGGACTATAAGATTTTTTTCTTTCATTTCCTAATGTAGGAAGAATAATATTCATAATTGAATCATACTTGCTAAGAACAAGTTTTAAAGCTTCGTCAAACACTCCTGCTTTATACAATTCTGTAGAACTCTTAAACTCATAGTAAAAACCAAATTGATCTAAAAAACTTTTTAACATTTCGTTATTGTGCTCTCCAAAACTATTAAATTTCCCAAAAGGATCGGGAACGCTAGTGAGGGGTTTGTTAAGGTTTTGTTCTAAAATTTCTTTATTAGAAATATTTTCGGGAACTTTTCGGAGACCATCCATATCATCTGAAAAAGTGAAAAGCTTAACTGGAATATCAGAAATTTTTTGAAATGCTTGAATTACCATTGTAGTTCTGCAAACTTCTCCGAAAGTACCTATGTGAGGTAATCCACTTGGTCCATATCCAGTTTGAAACAAGGCATAACCTTTTTTATCAAAAAGTTTTTTTCTTTTTTTTAAAAGTTCTCTGGCTTCAACAAATGGCCAGGCTTTTGACTCTAAATACTCATTATCAATCATTTAAGAATATATTCCTTATAACTTAAAAAAACAATTTTTTGTCAGATATTTTTCTAAGAATCATTATTTGTTTTAAAAACGAATTAATATATTTTTGGATTGGTTATAAAAATATGAAAGATGGAACCAAAACAGTTTTTTTAGTTATAGGCGCGTTGCTTATTATTTTGGGCTTATTTATGCTAATACCCTATTTGGTAGAGATTACCCTGGGGGATAAATCACATAATTTTTTATTTTGGTCTATATTTTCTATTTTTATTGGGTACCTTTTGTTGATTACCAATCAAACAGAGGAAAAAAATCTGAACATCAAGCAGGCATTTATGATGACTTCTTTTTCTTGGATTGCCATCACTTTGTTTGCCTCTTTCCCATTGATGTTTTCATCTTTGAATCTTTCATTTACTGATGCTTTCTTTGAATCAATGTCGGGTATTACAACGACTGGCTCTACCATATTAGATAATATTGAGATGACTTCTAAAGGTGTTCTCATTTGGAGAGCAATACTTCAGTGGCTAGGTGGTATCGGAATTGTTGTTATGGCCATCACAGTCTTGCCACTTCTAAATATAGGTGGGATGTCTTTGTTTAAGTCGGAGGGTGCAGAATTTGAAAAAATTCTTCCAAGCTCCAAAGAAATTGCAATTGTATGTACTAAAATTTATTTTATCTTAACTGCTATTTGCGCCTTATGTTTTTATTTCTTTGGAATGGAAGTTTTTGATGCGATAGCACATTCATTAACTACTATATCAACTGGAGGATTCTCTACTTACTCTCGATCCATTGGGCAATTTGATTCCGTTGCTATTGAAATTGTGACAATTATTTTCATTATTTGTGGAAGTATTCCTTTTTTGACATATTTAAAATTTTTAAAAGGAGAGAAAGCAGCTTTTTTTAATGACACTCAAATACGAGGATTTATTTATTTTGTTTTGCTATCTGTAGTTATTGTTTCCATCTATTGTTATTTTTTTGTTAAAGCATCTTTGCCACATAATATTCGAGAATCTGCTTTTAATGTTGTTTCTATAATAAGCGGAACTGGTTTTACGACTCAAGATTTTGGAACCTGGGGTAATTTTTCATTGTTCTTTTTTCTTATTTTGATGTTTGTAGGTGGTTGCGCAGCATCTACCACCTGTGGAATCAAAATATTTAGATTTCAAGTATTAAATTTATTTATAAAAAAGCAAATTAAACAAATTATCTATCCAAATGGAGTCTTTCCCATAAAGTATCGAGGAGAAATAGTTGGAGATGCTTTTTTAACATCGGTATTAACTTTTGTTTTTTTATATATTTTTATCTTTTTTCTTCTCACGGGTCTTTTGTCTTTAAGTAATCTTGACTTTACCACTGCCATTTCTGCAGCAGCAACCTCTCTTTCCAATGTGGGCCCCGGCCTTGGTGAAATTATTGGTCCTAATGGAAGCTTTAAATACTTGCCCGATTTAACCAAGTGGTACTTGAGTATTGCTATGTTACTTGGGAGATTGGAGTTCTTTACAGTTTTAGTTTTATTTCTTCCTTCTTTTTGGAGAAATTAGTCTAAGCACCAGTCAATAATAGCTTTTTGTGCATGCAGTCTATTTTCAGCCTGGTGCCAAACTACAGACTGTTTTCCATCTATCACATCTGCAGACACCTCTTCTCCCCTTGCGGCTGGCAAGACATGCATAAAAATTGCATCTTTTTTTGCAAAACTCATCATTTTTGTATTGGCTTGATAATTTTTTAGATCTTTCTTTTTTTGTTTTATATTTACTTTGTCGCCCATAGAAATCCATTTATCACTCATAATGCAATCTACTCCAGCTACTGCTTTTTTGGGATCTTGAATTATGTTTATTTTTCCATTTTTTTTATCCGCCCAATCTAATATTTTTTTAGAAGGTGAATATTCTTTCGGACATAAAATATTTAATTGGAAATCAAATTGTACCGCTGCCTCAATTGCAGAATTAGTTACATTATTCCCATCTCCAACCCATGCAATTTTAGCTCCCTTAATTGATCCTTTGGTTTCTTCAAAAGTAAGTACATCACTAAGTAATTGGCATGGATGAGAATGATCCGTTAATCCGTTAATTAGAGGTATGCTTAATAGATTAGACAATTCTATTAAAGATTTGTGTGAAAAAGTTCTGAACATAACAATATCAGAGAATGAAGAAATGACTTTAGCTGTGTCCTCTATGCTTTCTTCTCCTTTTCCTAAATGCATATCATTAGCATTCATAACAATAGTTTGGCCACCCAACTGTCTCATGGCAAGATCGAAAGACAATCTCGTTCTGGTGGAGGGTTTTTCGAATATCATTAATAATAATTTATTTTTTGCATTACTCTTTTCCGTGACAAGCACTTTTGTCTTGGCAGAATATTTTTTCTTTCTTCTTTTAGCTTCTTCAATAATGTTTCTTAATTCTTTTTTATCAATTTGGCTAAGATCTAAAAAATGTTTCATATTATTTATAGTTGATACAAACTTGTTTTATAATTTTAATTGCTAAATCTATTTCATTTTTTTTAACAGTAAGAGGAGGTAACAATCTTATTACATTCTCAGCAGCTCTAATAGTTAAGAGTTTACTATCCATTAATTTTTTTATAAATTTAGTCTGATCTTCAAAGAGTTGCAAGCCTACTAGCAATCCAATTCCTCTTATTTCTTTTATAATACTTGGAAATTCAATTTGTAATTTTTTTAGTTCTAAATGAAAATACTTTGATACTTTCGTCACATTCTTAAGAAAGCCTTTTTTTAACACAACATCCAGCACTGCTGTACCGACACTCATAGCCAATGGATTGCCTCCAAAAGTAGATCCATGAGTTCCAGGTACCATTCCTGATGCTGTTTTTTTGTTCATCAATACAGCTCCTATAGGAAAGCCTCCTCCTATTCCTTTGGCAATTGGAACAATATCTGGCTTCACTTTAGCATGTTCAAATGCAAAAAATTTTCCTGTTCTTCCAATTCCACACTGAACCTCATCAAGAATCAATAGAATTTTTTTTTCATTACAAAGCTTTCTAAGTCCTTTTAAACACCAGTCAGGGATAACCTTAATTCCTCCTTCTCCCATTACTGTTTCCACCATAATAGCTGCTGTTTTTTTAGTTATTAATTTTTTTAATTTTGCATGGTCACCAAAGTTAAAATGGTCAAAGCCGGGAACTTTTGGATAAAAACCTTCTGTCATTTTTTTTGAACCGCTAGCAAAGATGGTAGCTAAAGTTCTTCCATGAAAAGAATTTTTGATACAAATAATTCTATTTTTCATAGGTTGTCCAATCGTGTAAAAGTATCTTCTTGCAATTTTTATTGCCGCCTCAGTAGCTTCCGCTCCACTATTTTGAAACAACACATAATCTGCAAAAGTGTTTTGTTTTAATTTTTTTGCTAACTTTTCTCCCTCAGGAATTATAAATGCATTTGAAACATGCCATACTTTTTTAGACTGCTTATTTAAAGCTGCCACAAGATTAGAATGAGCGTGCCCTAAGGAATTAACTGCAATTCCTTGAACAAAATCAAGATATTTTTTTCCATCTGTTGAATAGAGAAAAGAACCCTTTCCTTTTGAGAAAGAAATTTTTTTTCTATTATAATTTTTAGCTAAAGCACTCATAATTTTATTAAGATTTAATTTTGTAACCTTTGTTAAATAAAAAGTAACAACTGAACCATGTAATAATATTAACAGTTGTCAAAAGAATCAATCCAATAGTTAAAGAACCGTCTGACACACCCAGAAACCCATATCTAAAACCATCAATGACATAAAAAAAGGGGTTAAAACTACTAATTGTTTCAATATAAATATTTAAATTTTTAATAGAATAAAATGTTCCTGATAAAAATGAAAGTGGTACAATAATAAAATTGGTCACCGCTGCCATATTGTCAAATTTTTCTGACCATAGTCCTGCTAGAAATCCAAGACTAGAAAGCAAGGAGGATCCTAATACTCCATATATAAAAATAAAAAATATACTATGAATAGGAACGTGAATAAAAATAACAGAAACCACAATAGAGAAAAAACCAACTACAAGACCTCTAGTAATTCCTCCGAATAACATAGCCACTATCACTTCAAGTGCGGACAAAGGTGGGTACAAAAGATCCACAATATTTCCCTGCATTTTAGAGATCACTAATGAAGAAGATGTGTTGGCAAAAGAATTTTGCATCATTTGCATTACAATTAAACCTGGAACTAAAAAAATAGTATATTGATATCCAAGAACATCAGCTCTGCCATTTCCTATGGCCAAACTAAACACTCCTAAAAAAAGAAGAAAAGTGACAATTGGAGATAAGATGGTTTGGATCCACACATTAAAAAATCTCAAAACTTCTTTAATATAAAGAGTGTAAAGCCCAATCCAATTTACTTTTCCAAATCTTCTGCTTCCTATTTTGTATTTCTGCTCAATTGTTGTCATCAAACATTCTAGTATCAATTAATGTAATAAAAATGCACAAAAATGTGGATAGAATCTATATTTATTGCAAAATCACTATAAATATGGTTTTTTTAATCAACATGTTGTGTTTTCTTTTCTTGCTTATCCAATATATGGATATATAACAACGATTAATGGCTTGGACAGATGAAAAAACAACTGAATTAAAAAAACTTTGGGCAGAAGGACACACTGCTAGCCAAATTTCAACAATGCTAGGAAATGGCATTTCAAGAAATGCAGTTATTGGAAAATCTCACAGACTAAACCTTCAAGGAAGAGCCCAGTCTAGAATGATTTCCTCACCTAAAGTAAATAATAAAACTTTTGATAATAGCGAAAAATCTGAAAAAAGAACTAGAAGACCAAGAGGACTTAGGGCGATTGTTATAGAGCAAGATTTTGAGCCAGAAAATCCAATTCCTTTAGAAAAATTAACAGACAAGGTTTGCAGATGGCCTATTGGACATCCTGATGAAAAAGATTTCTATTTTTGTGGAAGATCATCTATGGAAAGCAGAGTTTATTGCAAATTGCATGTGATGCACGCTTATCAGCCTAAAGGTTGGAAAGAAGATAAAGAGAATAACAATAATGGGAACGAAGAACTTCCAGATTTTATCGAAAAGAAAGTCAAAACAGCTTAATTTTCAATGTTTATTTGAGTTCGTTTTCTTAACTAGCCAAATCTTGTAGATCTATATTTAGAAAAATTTAAATTAACTCCATCTTTTGATATTAATTTAGCAATAATACTTCCCGTAATAGCTCCCAAAGTCCATCCTAAATGATGATGACCAAAAGCATAAAATATATTTTCATAATGCTTGGACTCTCCAATGACTGGAATAAAATCTGGCAATGTTGGTCTAAATCCCATCCAACTATCGTAAGGATAAGGAAGATTTGAAATCATTTTTTTAGTTTCCTCTGTAACATATTGTATTCTTTTTGGGCTAGGTGGATTGTGTAACCCTCCCAACTCAACAGTCCCAGCCGCTCTCAATCCTTGCTCCATAGGAGTAAGGTAAATACCAGTATCCAAAGAACAGACGGGACGTTTTATAATGGCACCAGAATCTTTAAAATGAACATGGTACCCACGTTCTGTCTCTAAAGGAATTGTCTCACCTAACTGATCTGTAAATTGTTTTGAAAATGCTCCTGCAGTAATTAAAAGATGCTCAAAAGCATACTCTTTATTTTTTGATTTTACTTTATTTTTTTGAATAGTTAATATTTCATCTTTAACAAAAGTTGCACCCATCTCTAGACACTTGGAAAATATTTTATCTGATATTTTTTTAGGATTTTTTGCGTGCAGAGAGTTAGGAAAATAAATTCCTCCCTCATAAATAGGATTTAAATTAGGTTCCATGTCATGAACCTCATGCTTTGTTAACAAGTGCTGTTTTATTTTTAACTCATCTCTCAGCAAGTTGGATTCATTTACTTTTTCCTTATTGTGTCTGCCATAAATATATAGAGCACCTTTTTGCTCTACTAAATCTTCAGCTCCAATATCTTTGAAAATTTTTTCATATTCAGCAATTGAAAAAACCAATAAATCATTCATTTTTTTAGCAGTATTTCGCATAGATTTTTCATTGCAGTTTTTTAAGAATTGGAAAGCCCAGGGGAGCATTTTAAGTAAATAATTAAATTTAATGGAAAGAGGAGAGAAAGAACTAAATAAATATTTTGGTAAATTTTTGATAACAGATGGTTGATTGAGCGGCACTGCACCATAATCTGAAAAAGAACCAGCATTTCCATAAGAAGCCCCATTGCCTGGCTCGTCTCGATCATAAAAAGTAACTTCATACCCTTTTTTTAAAAGATGATAGCCCGAACAAAGACCTATAATTCCAGATCCTAAAATTGAAATTTTTTTATTCATAAAAAATATTTTTTATCACAATGTATTAAAAAAATTATATTTTTTGAAGAAGATTGTCACTTTGCTTTTTTGTGGCAACATAAACTCCTACGCTGGCAATAGCCAAACCTATTGCATCAAAAATAGTTAAGGTTTCTTCTACAAAAAGCCAGGCCATAACTGCAGAAACGGGTGGGATTAAGAAAAACAATGTAGAGGTTTTGCTAGCAGAACCTATTTTTATTAAAAACATTAAAATAGTGAAAGCTCCGAATGAAACTGCAATAATCTGCCACCCCATAGCTAATAAGAAATTAGGAGTAAAATTAATAAAGGGGTTTTCTACAAAAAAAGAAAGGATAAAGAGAAAAATGCTCGCGCTCAAAGACTGATAAATATTGTTTACTGAAAGAGGCATGTCCATACTTAATTTTTTCTGCCACAAAGTACCTGCAGTAATAGCAATTAAGGCGATAAAGGATGCTACCAGTCCTATAGAGGGTAGTGTGCCAAAAGTATCAATTCCCAGAACTATTAACGTTCCACCAAATCCTAAAAGAATTCCTGCCCACTGTCTCCAGGTAACAACCTCTCCCAAAATGGGTCCTGCAAGCGAAGAGGTGAGAATCGGTTGAAGAGTAACTATTAACGCAACAATTCCCGCTGGCGTACCTTTGGAAAGAGCAAACCAACAACCTCCAAGATATATACCGTGAAACAAAATACCTGTCGCCATAGCTTTACTGGTTTCAGCTATTGGATAAATTATTTTCTGCTTTTTAATTAATGAATATAAAAAAAAACCAAATGTTACGAGTGAGAAACGAAAGCACAGAGCTGCAAAAGGCGAAGCATCTACTGTAATAACTTTTCCAGTTATAAAAGCAGAAGACCATAAAAAAATAAAAATTAAAGGAAAAAATCTAACCATTTGAAGGTCCTTTTAAGCTCATTAATAAATGAAGTTATAATTCAAACCTCAAAACAACAAAAGAAAAATAAATAAAGATACTATGTTAAAATAATATTTAGAATAAAATTTATTGCAAAATTTATCCATTGAACTTAATTAAAATAACACCTGCAAGAATTAAGCAAGAAGAAATAACTCCCAAAATACCAATTTTTTCTTTTAAAATAAAAACTCCATACAAAGAGGCAAAAAGTATGCTTGACTCTCTTAGGGATGCTACGGTTGCAACTTTTGCTACAGTAAATCCATACACTGCTGGAAAATAAGAATAGGAAGCTAACACTGCAGATATTAAGATTTCTTTCAAGTATTTTTTAAAAAAACCGAATGTTAAATTGCTGTTTTTTAAAAAGAAAATTGCCAGAACATTAAAAATAATTCCATCAAATGCAAAATAATAAATAAGATAGACTATGGCATCAGAGGCTCTTGAGCCAAGCGCATCTACTATTGTGTAAATAGCTATCATGAGAGCAACTAACAATGCATAGGAAAGCCCCTTAAAGTTGATTTTTTTAAATCTACTATCTGCAAAAATTAACAAAATAATACCAAGACATAGTACCAATACTGAAAAAATATTATTAATAGTTAAGTCATCAGAAAATATTAGTGGTGTTACAAACAAAACTAACAATGATGGAGCTCCTCTAGCTAGAGGGTAACCATAAGATAAGTCCGAATTATCATAAACACGGCATAAAAAAAATTTATAAAGTGTGTGCACGACCAAAGTAATAATAAAAAATGAGTATGCCTCAGGAGCAAGCGGGTCTACAAAAAATAAAATAGGTATAAAAAAAATACTAGCAACAAGAGTAAACGCTCTTGTGAATAAAACTTTATCTATAGATTTTTTTAAAAGAATGTTCCAAGTTACATGACATATTGCACCAGATAAAATTGCAAAAAATAAAAAGTTACCCAATGATTTACAATCCTATAAAGTCTTGAGCTTTATTTAGGCTTTGTAAATTTCCAATAAAATTTTTACCTCTTTCTCCTTTAAAAGCTTCTGAAACAATTAAGTCCCATTCATTCGATTTTCCAATATAGCTCTTGGGGTCTGTAGAAATATCAATTGATTTAAAAAAATCTTTTAAAATTTTTGGTCCTTGTTCTAAATCCTGCCCAAAAAGTGTTTTAAAATTATTGTCACAAACTTTATCTATTCCAATAATTGATTTTAGAACTATCGGCAAAGTGAATGAACATGCAATACCATGAGGTACGCCATATTTTAAAGTAATTGGATAGGAAATATTGTGCGAAATAGCAGTTTTTGTATTTGAAAAAGCTAACCCGGCATACATAGATCCCATGGTTAACATCTCTCTATAATTTATATTAGTTGGTTCCTTTAACACCTTAGGAAGGAATTCCATGATAATTTTAATTGCTTTTATTGCATAGATATTAGAGAGAGGATTTGAATTGATGTTCCATATACTCTCAAAAGCATGGGACATTGCGTCCAAGCCAGGCTCAAGTGTAATTTTTTTAGGCAATGTAAGCATTAAGTTAGAATCAAAAATTGACATTTTTGAATATAAACACTCATGAGCTAATGAGTATTTTTTTTGATTAGCACTATCCCATATAGTTGCCCAAGAAGTTAGTTCACTACCAGTTCCGGCAGTTGTAGGTATTGAAATTAAATCAGGATGAACTTTTTTTTTATATACACTTCTCTTTTCTAAGAAGTCAACTGTGTAATTAAAATCTCCAAGACCAAAGGCTATAAATTTAGCAGAATCAATAACTGACCCTCCCCCTAGGCATACAATCTGTTGGTTTTCTGCACTGATTTTTTGGTATTTCTTAGAAATAACTTCTAAGTTTTTGTAGTCTGGATTGGGAGATATCTCATCTATAATTAATAATGGTGCACCAAGCGCCTCTGTAATTTTCTTAATATGATCTTTAAAAATTTTATCTGGATAGGTAAAAATACAATATTTTTTCTTTGGAATTAAATCTAGAGACTTTAAATTATCTAAGATCCCTGTTTTAAAGATTATTTTTGACGGATTGTGATAGTTCCACATAATTTACCATTTCATATTTATGTTTTTTAACTTCGCGTAACTTTTCATTTCATCAAAGCATTCCTCCACACCCAAACCGCTTAGCTTCCATCCTCCATAAGGAGCTCCTGAATACCTTCCGAAAGTGTTGATCCACACATAGCCTGCCTGAATATCTTCAGCTGCCTTCATTGCGTTACTTAAGGAGTTAGTAGCTATCATCGCTGTCAATCCATAAAGAGTCGAATTTGCAATTTCAATTAATTCTTCATAGTTCTCCCAAGTTAAAACAGAAATGACCGGACCAAATATTTCTTCTTTTGCAATGGTCATATTAGGTTTTACGTCCGTAAAAATAGTAGGATTGATAAAAAATCCATTTTTTAATTCTGGGTCTTGAGGATTGTCTCCACCAAGAACTAGTTTGGCCCCTTCTTTTTTACCTATCTCAATATATTCCATGATTTTGTCAAACTGTCTTTTGGAAATAATTGGACCTATTTCATTTGTTTCAATCCAAGGCAAGCCAACTGGTATTTTTTTTGCTTTTTCAATTAAGTGTTTTACAAAATCATCTTTTAAACTTTTGTGAACTAAAACTCGTGATGTTGAGCTACAAGATTGTCCTTGTCTACTCAAGTTCATACCTTTAATTGCCAAATCAGCCGCAAACTCAGGGTCAGCATCATCAAATACCATTAAAGGATTTTTTCCACCAAGCTCAAGTGATACATTTTTTAAGTAAGGTGCGGCATCTTTGTTCACTGCAATTCCCGTATTTATAGAAGAAATAACACCAATTCTTTTAATAAGAGGATGCTTTACGAGATAAGAGCCACCTTCTGGACCCCCGGTAACAACATTAATTAATCCATCTGGAAAAATATCTTTTAGCAATTCACACCATTTAAGTGGTGAAATTGGTGCTTGTTCAGAGTTTTTAATGACTAAAGAGTTTCCCATCAATAAAGGTGCTGCAATTTTTTCTACGCAAAATCGGAATGGGTGATTAAATGGGTTAATTTTAAGAACTACCCCATATGGTTGGTATCTTGTAAAATTTAAATGTTTTTGCTCCATAGAGAAAGTTTCGCCTTTGACTTCACGTACCAAGCCACAAAAATATTTAATATTTTCAATGCTCATAGTCACATCTTTTCTCATACCTGTTAATGCATTTCCTGCATCGTAGGAGTCTATGAGCGCAAACTCTTCTGCTCTTTCTTCAATTCTAGAACAAAGTTTTAGAAGAGCATCTACTCTCTCGTTTAAGGATTTCTTTTCCCAAATCTTTTGAGCTTTTGCTGCAGATTGTACAGCTAATTCTAACTCTTCATTATCAGAGATAGGAACATCACATAACTTTTCTCCATTAGAAGGATTGGTAACTTCGTATGTATTTGGATTGTTCATCCATTGACCATTCACATAAGTACCTTTTATTTCAAAAAGTTTATCAATCATAATTTAAAGCTAAATCGAATATATCGTAGTTATTTAGTTTTTCTTTTTTCTTATAGCTATCGTCTAGCTTTTCTGAAATAAAAATTGGTATTGAAGTTTCGTCTAAACCACCGTGAGATCTCAAAGGCTCTTTCAGTTGACTGAGGTCATGATCTTTTTCTCCTTTGCCAAGAGCAAAACTAGCTTTACAAGTAACAACCAAATCACCAATACGATCTGCTGGCTGGTTCATTTGTTTTACTGCCTCTTCTTTTGTTAGTGCAACATCAATCCCTTCAATATTTTGAATATAATTTTTAATTTCATTTATTTTATCTTTATTGTCTAAATAAATTGTAACAAAAGAACCTAGTGCTCCGTGATGAACTACATATGGATCAGTAATAGTACAAATAACATTGCAATTATCTTTTGAAAAATCTTTATCTAATAGATCTTGTAAATAAATTACATTTGGAGTTCCATCTGGATTGCTTTTTGCTTTCATCCCATGATCAGCTGTAAATGCAACCTTGCAGCCAAAACTTAAGAGTTTTTTTATATAACCATCTATCATTTGATAAAAAGAATTTGCTATGTCGCTACCTGGGGCACATTTGTGCTGAATATAATCTGTAGTAGACAAGTACATCAAATCAATTTTTTCTCCTTTTTCTAATATCTTAACAGCAGCAGCAAAAATGAATTCTGACAAATCAGCACTATAAACTTCTGGAACTGGCTTTCCTACTAACTCTAAAACATTTTCTATTCTACTATCTTTTAAATTAGCAAGATCAGCTTTCTCAGCAGAAAAACAAATAGATTTTTCTAAATTTTTTCCAAGTAATTTTTTAAGTTTATCTTTTGCGGTAATCACAGCCACATTTGCTCCTGCTTTTTCAAAAGCTTCAAAAATAGTTGGAGCTCTCAAGAAAGAGTCATCATTCATTAATGTTGCTTTTTTGACTTCCGGATTATAAAAAAAATTAGCACAAATTCCGTGGTTGTCTGGAGTTGTGCCAGTGACTATTGATAAATTGTTTACGTTGGTAAAGCTTGGCATTGCACATTTTCCAATTTCGTAGGTTCCTTGGCTAATAATCGACTTCATGCACGGCATAAAACCCATTTCTATTGCTTTTTCAATGTATCCGTCTTTTCCCGGCTCGCTACCATCTAAACAAATAATTATGGTTGTTTTTTTAGGCCAGGTGTAAGATCGATTATTTATCGATACTGAATTTTTCATGATTTTATAAAAACCTATATATCAAATATAGTATTTTTAGTCCTCACTCTTTTATATATAATAGATATACAAAATTCATATGAACTACACTCAAATCCGAAGTTTTAATGCTGTTACAAAACACCGTAGTTTTACGAAAGCAGCGAAAATACTAAGTGTCTCTCAGTCAGCAATTTCCGAACAAGTAAAAAATGTTGAAAATAGGTTTAAGATTAAACTATTTATAAGAAATGGTACTGGTATTTCTTTAACTGACTACGGAAAAAAACTTTATGATATTACAAAAGATATAGAAGATATTCATGCACAAGCATTGAATCTGCTAAAGTCTTCAAAGAAGCTTACTAGTGGAACATTAAATATTGGGACTGTAGCGCCCATACATTTAATGCCAATATTAAGTGAATTTTCCAAAAAATTTCCAAAAATTAATTGTAATATTGTTTTTGGTAATTCGGTCCAAATTAAAGAAAAGCTTTTAAAAAAAGAAATAGATATTGGAATATTGGCTGACTTAACTGATCAAAGTCAATTATACTCTAAGGCATTAATACGCGATAAATTATTATTATTTGCGTCAGTCAAGAATAGTATTTCTAAAAAAAAAAGCATTTCTTTTAAAGAAGTCGTAAATGAAACATTTATCGTAAGAGAAAAAGGATCTCAAACAAGGGCTTTAGTTGAGAGAGAGTTGCTACATCTTGGAATTAAGAAAAAATTATATACCATCGGTAGTAGAGAGGGAATTTATGAAGCAGTAAAAAACAATATGGGTGTTGGATTTGTCTATAGTACTGAAAAAATTGATCTGCCAAATGTAAATTTCGTTAAGTTGTCTAATACAAATTTCTATGCAACTGAGTATGTTTGCTGTTTAACCAAAAGATATGATTTCAATGCCATAAAAGCTTTTTTTGATATCGTTCCTAGCTTCAAAGATTTATCCAAAAATTAGTGCAAAGTAATAACTAAGAACAAAAACAACAAGTGGTAAATAAATCCAACTACTGATTATAAGTAAAGAATTCCTGATATTAGTTTCTCTAAAACCTTTAAATACAGCAATACCCAAAATACTAGCTAGAGTCACATGTGATGCAGAAATGGGCATTGCAAATAAATTAATTCCGAATTTTAAGTTTATATAGTCAATAATTAACTTCGATGAAAAAAATAATAATATAAATGTCTGCGTAGCTAAAATCGCTAGTGCCGACACTGAATTAATTTTTGAAACTTTAGATCCAATATTATGAATAATTCTCTTTGAGAAAAAAAGAGCTCCTAGACCGATACATGCAGACCCTAACAAAAATAATAGGTTTTCATTAATATGAATTGAAGAGTTTATAAAAGGAGAGAAAATACCCACAATTGATGCCGTTAAATTGGAACCTAGTGCAAAAGCAGCCAAACAACCAAATAAAATTAATAAAAATCTTATTAAAAAATCTTTATAGAAAATATTTAGTTTTAGTAGATTTAAACAAGAGTTGATTAGGATGTGTAAAATAATAACTAAAACAAAAGAAATAAATGGAGTTAAGATCCAAATAAAAATTAATTGTTTAAAAATATCATAATTTATATTTATTCCTGTTGCTATGGAAAAACCAATGATTGAAAAAATTAATGACTGTGAAATTGAACTTGAAATTTTTAATTTTATAGAAAATAAAGTAGCAACTATAACAGGCACCAAAATAACGAAAGTCTTATCAATCGAGAAGTAGGAGGGAATAATGTTTTGATAAATTGCTGATGGATATTGTGCGTTAATAATAGCACCAAGAATTACAAAAATTATAAAAAATAATATAGCTCGAGAAAATTTGAGCATTTTAGAAGCAATAGCTGATCCAAAAACGTTAACTGCATCATTTGCACCAACAATTATTCCTAGCACTAAGGCTAAAATTAAATATGTCATTTAATTAATTTTTAACTGAAGATATTATCAGGCGATCAGCAACGTCTTCTGCCAAATTAGCAACCTCATCTATGATCTCAACAAAATATCTTAGGTGCATTTTTTGGGAAAGATCTAAATTACTGTTATTAAAAATTGCATTTTTTAGTTTTGTACTAATCTTATCACCCGTGCTTTCATGTTTGGAAACTAGCAAACATTCCTCAATTGTTTTCTTTGGGTCAATGAAAAATTGCTTTGATCCGTTAATCAATAGCTTTACGCAAGTACTATTATTTTTAATAAGACTATCAAAATCATCATGCAACTCTTTATGAATATTTGGCTTTTCAGTATTTATTCTATGGGCATTCCCTTGTAACTGTCCAGGAATCTTATCAAGGTTTTCTAACATCCCCAAAACATCCCCTCTCTGTTCCGGAATAAGAGTTTCTTGATATATTTTTCTCTCAGTAGTTCTTCGTAATTTATCACATTCACTTTCTAAATTTGATATCTTGATAGTCAACTCCTCTACACTCTTATAATTTTTTAAAAAGAATTCCTTCATTAGATTCTCAAAAAGACTATTCACCTCCAAAATATTATTTAAAAACAAATTTATAGAATCGATCAGTTCTTTCTGATTATTTTTATAAAAAGACATTTCTTATTGAGTTTCTTTTTGAATCTTATTTCTCATAAAGGCCGACAACGATTCAGACAAGACAACTAGAACTATAATTGAAACAATAATAGCCGAAACTCTTGCATACTCTAGCTGTAGTACATTTCTTTTTAAATACCATCCCATGCCGCCTGCTCCAAAAAAACCAATAATAGTTGATGCTCTAAAGCATACATCCCAAGTATAAATTAATATTCCGGTAAATGCTGTTTTCACTTGTGGCCAAACTCCATAGGCAAAAACTTGAAATTCATTTGCACCATTAGAGCGGATAGTTTCAACTAATTTCATGTTTACATTTTCTAACTCTTCGGAAAAAAGCTTTCCAAAAAAACCTATGCAGTACATTGTAAGAGCCATAACGCCTGCTAACATTCCAAAGCCAACAATAGTTACAAAAAGAATAGTCCATATGGTTTCGTGTATGGATCGTGAAAAAATAATAAAAAATTTTGCTATAGGGTATCCAATTCTTTTGCTTGGAGTAATATTTCCAGCTGCAAAGTAAGCTAAAATTGATGCTATGATAACTCCTATCACTAATCCTAAATAACCCATTTGAACACTGTTCAGAATAGACTGCAAATAACCAGGATCTAAAGCATACTCTAGATCAACCGGATAATAACGATTTGCTATTAAACTTCCAAAACGACCAAGGGCAGAAAAAAATCTTTCAAAATCTATGCCTAAGTAAAGAAAGCATAAATAAATAACAAAAAAGAACAAGGCGACACTAATAAATTTTTTTGAAGTATTGTTTTGATATATATCTTTCATAATCTAATTTATTTTCTTTCTTAAAAAGTGTGACAGAATTTCGCCAATAATAATTAACAAAAAAATAAACATTATCACTGTTGTCACTCCTGGATAATTGGACATGTGCATCTGTCTAAAAAAAGCCAAACCTAATCCTCCAGCACCAACTAAGCCCATAATCGCAGATCTACGAATATTAATATCCCACTCAAAAATAATAGTTCCAATCACGGTTGGTAAAATTTGAGGTAAGATTCCGTAATACATAATATCAAAGCCAGACCCTCCTGCGGCTCTAATTGCTTCTATGGGTTTTTTATCGGCTCCTTCTATGGCTTCTGATATAATTTTTGAGATAAATCCTACTGATCGAAAAGCTAAAGCTAAAATACCAGGTAACGCCCCAAGTCCAACTGCTCCCACAAATATTAACGCCCAAATTATTTCGTGTACCGATCTACTTATTGTCATCAAGAATCTAGCAAATCCAAAACTTACCATGCCTAAAGGAGTTACGTTTCTTGCACCTAGCCACGCAACAGGTAAAGAAAGAAATAAGCCAAGCATAGTTCCTAGGCAAGCCATTAAAAAAGTTTCAAAGGTTGGAACGATTAAATGCTTCATGATTGTAAAATCAAGACCAACAAAATAAGACAGCTGCTCAAGTATTCCACCGCCTGATCCAATACGATGCCAGTCTGTATCTAGAACAATAATAAAATAAACACTAAAAAAGATAACAACTACAAGGGAAATATAAAATAATATTTTTTTTATTATTTTTTTAGAGTTTTGTTGTGAGTAAGTATCTACATCAAGTGCAAATGATTTCATTACAAAACCTCATATTTATAAAGATCTTGAAGAACCTCATGCGTTAGCTTGTCTGTAGTATCGTCAAATTTTTTCTTACCGTCCTGAAGGCCAAGAATTTTATTTGCAAATCTTTTTGCTAAATCGATATTGTGAATATTGCACAATATAGGGATTTTTAACTCATCTGCTATCCCCTTAATTAACTCCATCATTTCGATTGCTATTTTTGGATCTAGGCTAGATGTGGGTTCGTCTACTAGCATAATTTCAGGTTCTTGCATTAAAGCCCTAGCAATACCAACTCTCTGTCTCTGACCACCACTTAACTGATCGACTCTCTTACTGGCAAAATCTTCCAAACCTACTTTTGATATTAAAGTAATTGCTCTAGCAATATCCTTTTTATCAAACATTCTAAAAAGGCTTGTAAAAGTGTTCATATAACCAAGCCTACCTGTTAAAACATTGTCTATAACTGACATTCTATCAATTAAATTAAATTCTTGAAAAATCATTCCAATTTTTCGTCTCACTGATCTTAATTTTTTACCGCTTAGGTTAGTTATGTTTTCTCCCTTAAATAAAACATTACCACTATTTGCATCTGCTAGTTTGTTAATACATCTAATTAATGATGATTTACCAGCACCACTCGGACCAATAATTGCATAAAAATCATCCTGTGAAACGGAAAATGATATATCAAATAAAACTTGGGGACCCCCTTTTTGATATGTTAAATTTAAATTTTCTACTTTTAATATTTCGTCCATAAAATCCTATTTATAGTATGCGCAGATTAACAAACCTACGCATACTAAATTAACCACCTAACTAACAGGGTATAAGAGTTAATTATTTTTTAGCTTTTTTCTTCTTCTTAAACTCAGCTTTAGCAAGAGCTAAGGTTCTGATTACATCATAATCTTTGTCTGACATTGGAACAAATTTAGATGATTTAAGATTAGCAAGAAACTTTGCAGCACCTGGGTCGTTTCCAAGTTCTAGAAAAGTCTTTTTGATATTATCCTGAATATCTTTGCAGAGCTTGCCACTAAATACAAAAGGATCCTGAGGAACTGAAGGTGATCTCCATAAAATATTAAAATCACTCAATTTTACTTTTCCTTTTGCAACTACGTTATCAAATCGGTGACTTGCTACGAAGCCAGCATCAATTTTTCCACTGTATACTGCTAAAGTTGTTAAATCATGACCACCTGTATAAACAATTCGTTTCCAGAATTTGTCTGCATCAGTGTTCATCGAAGGTGCCCAAACTACTCTTGGAATTAAATCTCCAGAAGTACTTCCTGGGTCAGCGTGACCAACAGTAGTTCCTTTTAAAGATTTTTGAGTTGTAAATTTTGATCCTTTTTTAGAAATCAAAACGCTTTGGTAACCTGGTCCTTCTTTTTGCATGTATCCTTTTTTCTTAGCATACGTGGCAAAGACGGTTATTGAAGGTTCTTTCTTTTTAACTGTGATGTAACCATAAGGTCCCAACACGGCTATATCTACAAATCCACCGATTAAAGCTTCTGCAACCGAAGCGTAAGAAGTTGGCATATAAAATTCAATTTTCTTACCAGTGTTTTGTTTTAATTTTAATAGAATCGGTTTGTATAAATCTAATTCAAAAGACGATTCTTCTGTTGGAATAATTGAAAATCTAAGTTGCTTAGGATTGTTACACTGAGCAGAATATGCACTGGTACCAATTAAACAAATTGAAATTAAAACTCCAATTTTTTTTATTATGTTCATCTTGTTTCCCCCTATTTTTAGTTATTAGCATTACATAATATGATTCTAGTTTGAGCCAATAGGAAAAAAAGATAACCCCTATCGAAAAAAAAGAAATTTGCTATAAGCTTAATAACTATTGAAAAATACAGTTTTTTTTAATTTTAACTTGTAAGTTTATTGATGAAAAAAAATTATTTACAAATCTTAGGTTGTGGAGCTTCCCAAGGAGTACCAACTCCGGACGGTGATTGGGGGAAATGCAAAAAAAATAAAAAAAATATTAGAACAAGAAGTTCTCTTTACTTAAGTCTTAATAATTTTAAAGTATTATTCGATACCTCTCCTGATTTAAGATTCCAGCTATTGGCAAATAATATTACTGAGATTGACTACGTTTTTTTTACACACACTCACGCTGATCATATATTTGGAATAAATGAACTAAGAACATTCTGGATAAAAAATAAAAAAAAAATTGATATTTTTTCAACTAAGCAATGTATTTTTTATTTAAAACAATCTTTCGATTATCTTTTTAAAAATAATAAAAACTATCCTGCTATTTTAGAAAGCAATGTAATAAAAAATCATATTAATATTGGCAGTGGTAAAAATAAAATAAGAATAGAAAAATTAGATGTGGAACATGGATCTATAAAAACTATCGGCTATAAAATTAATAATGATATTGCTTACATTCCGGATGTAAAAATTATTCCTAAGAAAACCTTAAGAAAAATATTAAATATTAAATACTTAATAATAGATTGCTTTAGGACCAAAGAGCATAATCTGCATATTAATTTAAAAGAGACTTTGGATTATATTAATTTAATTAAGCCCAAGCAGGCTTTTTTAACTCATATGAGCAAGGATCTTGACTATAGTAATTTAAAAAATAAATTAAAAAAAATCAAAAATATTAATGTTTGCTACGATAGCATGAAAATTAAAATTTAATTTAGTGCAAACGTCTATTTTTTTTACAGTAATTAAATAAAAATAAATAAATTAAAAAGTCTTCTTTAAAAGAAATTCTTTGGAATAATAATATAATGAATAGAGAGCACAATGGCCACAGATATAGTTAGTCCTATAATCATTTTTAAAAAATCTTTTCCAATAATTGGAAAGACATAACTAAATTTGTAATCTTTATTCATGGTTGCAATTGCAAGCTCTCTACCACATAGCAGGCCAACAAAAACCCAAGTAGTTGACATGGGCAAATCGTTTAATTCCTTAAAGTAATAAAGAACACTTGCGTAAATAATATTTATAATAGTGGCTGATCTTGCATACCTAGTTCCAGTTTTATCAAGAACCACTTTCTGTATAGGACCTCCATTTATATAAAAAATATAAAATATAAGTGCAGTAAAATAAATAAGAACAATTGATAGCAATGTAATGTCTAGTTGCCTTGGCAAATATACTGCAATATTTGCAACATCATGAGATAACCAAACCCACCATAACCAGCCAGAAGTCACCCAAACAGAATTACGCCAAAAATCAGCCCATTTATTATTAACTTCATCAAATTTTTCATTAATAAATTTTGAAATAACTATCCAGCAAGCATAAGCAGTGATTGCAGCAAGACCATAGCCTACAACACTTTTTACCAGAACTTTTTCAAGAACTACCGTTGAGGCAAATGCTGATAAAACTAAAAAAGTAGTGGAAACTGGTATTCCTACTCTTGTTAATAATAGAAGGATCCCAGGAGCAACTGCATGATACCATTGAATTTCCTGATAAGGAATTCTAGTTAATCTACCATAAGAAATGTCACCATTATTATTGTACCAGCCCCAAGCAATTGCTAAAATCATCACAAATGATGCTGTGCTTGCAAGAGTATACCACTTAAACCACTTTTGTTTTGAAGCTATAAAAGTTCCTAGAGTTTGAATGGAATCGTTTGCTATAACACTATAACCAGCTAGTCCAAATCCTACTATTGTATAAAACAATGTTAAACTCATAAGATAAGCGCTTTTTAACTTTTTCAAAAAATATTACTAGAAAAAAGTAAAAATAATTGTTCTGTGTGACATTAAATACAGAAAATAAAATAAACTAATTATACCAACATTAAATTAGGTAAAATTAAATCAGTTAACATGATAATAAAGCATCAATAAATGAAAAATATTTGTATTACTTTTAACCCCAAAGCAGGTTCTAGGAAAAGGTCACACTTGATCGAATTACAAAAAAGTTATCTAGCACTAATAAAATGAAATTATTTGATTGTATTCCATTAAGTATTAAAAAAAATAAAAGCTCAATACACCTAAACTAGAACGGTAATTACAGCAATCACAATTGCCACAAAAATTAAAAAAACTATTACGGCTTTATTTAGTGGAAGAGAAGATAGATTCATTAAAATTCTTTCGGCATTAAATTATCAATCGATAGTTTGTATCCACCCTTAATAGTTATTGAAATCATCACAACTAACCAAAATAATGGATATTCGTAACCGCCTTTTACCCACAAAAATCCACTTGGTAAATGAATATAAAAAGTAGCAACAGCAAGAACACCTATTAATTGCGCTGACATAAATCTTGTAAGAAAACCAAGAGCAACACAAATGCCTCCTACTAATTCTACTAGCCCTACATACCAAGCCAAAATTAAAGCAGGTTCTAAACCAGCGCTGGTAAAAAAATTAGCAGTGCTTTCAATTCCTCCAAATACTTTTCCATATCCATGCGGTATCATCATGGCCCCTGCCACAAACCTAATCATAGGATAAACCAATGGATCTAAAATATTATAAATTGGATCTAAAATACGTATAATTCTTCTTGAAGTTCTCTGTACGCGTGGATCCATAAATAAGTAATAACAAAATTAAAATAAAAAACCAATTCTTTTAACAAACCAAACAAGGCCAATGACTGCAATAATTGCAGATAAGGGAGTGGTTAAGTAAGTTCGATACCAATCTTTTTTTCCAAACCAAAGACCTATTGTGAGAAAACAAATGCTTATGACAACTAACTGTCCTATTTCGACTCCCAAGTTAAAAGAAATGAGGCTAGTAATAAAATAATTATCCGACATTCCTATTTCATTCAAAATTTCAGCAAAACCAAGGCCATGTAGCAATCCAAAAACAAAAACGATTAAAGGCCTCCATCTAGTCAAATCTTTTAAAAAAATATTTTCAATAGCGATATAAGAGATAGAAATGGCAATAATGGGCTCAACAATAGTGGCGGGTACATTTACAATATGTAGTGCTCCTAAAAAAATTGCCAAAGTATGAGCAAGCGTGAAGGCTGATATTTGCCAAATTAGTGGTTTGAATCGTACCGATAACAAAAACAATCCAACTACAAATAAAATATGGTCTAAACCTTTTGGAACAATGTGCTGGAATCCAACTGTAATATAATTTTTAATGACACTAATAATTTTTTGCTTCTCTAGCTTAGAAGTAGAAAAAGTTGCAGTATCTCCTGTTTTTAAATACTTGGTAAATAATTCTTCCTTATTTTTATTAACTCGCAAAACAATAGATCCATAAGAAGAATTCCAATAAAATTTTAATAAAGGATTGTTAGTAGAAAAAGTTCCTTTTAATAAAATTTCCGATTCCCTCGCTAAAGAAATATCACCGACATTGTCTATTTTAATAAAACTTTCTTTAAATTGAATTTTTTCATCTCCATTGAAAAAATAAATATTATTTAAAAGAGATTCATTGATTTTATTATACTCTTTAAGTAAATATTCTGCAGAAAGCCTTCTTAATTCTTCATATTTTCCTGAGTTTTTAGATTGATTGGTATTGTCATGCTCAGGCTCAATACCTGCAATAATAGACTCCAAATTGAGTTGAATTCTTAATTGAAAATTGGTTATAGAATTATTTGAAGTTAATTCTAAATTTGCAATTGCAGGCTTTAACTCATGACTAAATGCAAATTGACATAAGCTTACAAAAATAATTAAACAACGAATAAACATATAATAAGATATAATTAAGTAATGAATATTTTTCTAGCTAAATTAATTACGTTCATTTTATTGACTTCAAGCTCTCTGCCTGGTCATGCCCATGAATTATGGTTAGAGCCTGAAAACTTTATTATACAGCCTAATTCTAAATTAAATGCACATATTAAAGTTGGACAAAAATTTAATGGAGATAAGTTTCCTTACCTCCATTCTGAAACAAAAAGTCTGAAACTGTTCTTAAAGAAAAAAACAATTATATTAAAGCTTAGGGATGGAGATTATCCTGCTATTCAATCGTCATTAAAAAAAGCTGGTTTGTATACCCTGTCATATGAATCTATTCCTGAAAGAGTTAATTATAAAAATTTTGAAACATTTCAATCCTTCTTAAAAGAGCAAGATATTTGGGATGAATGGAGTGAAAAAAATTCCTCTCTTATTAATACAGATATTAACGAAACCTATACGAGATATGCAAAATCTCTCATTAACGTGGGGGATGGACTGGGTGAAGATTTTAATACAGGACTTCTTTTTGAGTTAATTGCGCTAAACAATCCTTATGTAAGTGAAAATAAAGTTGAGGCTCTTTTGCTTTATAAAAACAAACCTTTTCCAAATTCACAAATTACTATTTTTAACAAGATTAATGACCAAACTATAATTAGCAAAACAAGAACAGATAATAACGGTAAGGCATTTATTCCTCTTAACAAGGGAGGAATATTTTTACTAAGCGCAGTACATTTTAAAAAATCGGAAATCAAAAATGCTGATTGGCATTCTTTATGGGCAAGCCTGACCTTTGAGAAATAAAATTGGTGCGCTCGAAGGGATTCGAACCCCTAACCTTCTGATTCGTAATCAGACGATCTATCCAGTTGATCTACGAGCGCTCAATGTTTGCTTGTAAATAACATAGGAAAATTAATCTTTCTACGACAAATTGAATCATTGGAGTCGCTGGATCACTCAACCAATTAGACCTGTCCTTGGGTATTGCTATTTGCTATTCTATATTAATGTCCAATCCAATAATTAAAAAATGTGAAAAGTGCAAAATTGAGAATGAGACAGTTTATGCTAATTTTTTATTATATGGTTTTATGATCTGTGATTCTTGTAAAATTTCAGAGACTATTTTTCCCGTTTAGCATTTTTTGGATCTGCCCACAAATAAACAAATTTATGTTTACTATAGTTTTCTTTTAAGGTTTATTAAAAAAATATTAAAACAAATGAACAAACTATTTAAAATTTTCTTTACCACTTTAACTGTCGGTTTTTTTAGTTTTGTCTCAAATTCGGGGTCCGCAGAATATTTTGCTATTGGATCGGGAGATTCGAATAAAGTTAATTTTTCATTAGGAAATGCTATTTGCAAGATGGTTGCAAAACTACCCTCCCTAGAAAACGGAACAGGTACCAATCCACAAGCTTATCGTTGCACAGCTCCCTCTACCAAAGATGCTTATTTTGATTTAGATCAAGTGCAGCAAGGTAATTTGCAATTTGCTTTTGCAAAAACAAATGCAATCAATACCGCTTATACAGAGACTCCATCAAAAACCATTAAACCATTCAAAGAAATTAGAACTGTTTTCTCAACCACTCCTTCTGCTTTTCACATCATAGTTGGCAAAAAATCTAATATTAAAGATTGGAAGTCCTTAAAAAATAAAAAAGTCTATATTGGAAAAGAAGGCACTCTTAGCAGGCAAGCATTTGATAATTTAATTGATGCAAATAGAGTAAATAAAAGATTTTTTGGAACTACTTTTGAAGGATCAAATTCTTTTCAGTCAGATGAAATTTGCAAAAACAAAGTGGATGCCTTTGGATTGGTTACAGCTATTCCCAATTCAGAGATTGAAAAAGCAATAACTAAATGCGGTGCATACCTTCTAGAAATCAACGACTCTAATTTAAATACAATTTTAAAAAATAATTCTTACTATTCACAAGTTGTTATTAAGAAAGGAACTTACAAAAATTTTAATCAATCAATTAATACTTTTGGGTCTGCAGATAATCTAATTACTAGCGAAGAAGTTTCTGAAGAGGTTGTCTATCATTTAGTCAAAGCTGTATTTGAAAACTTCTCAGCTTTTAAAAAAGAAAACCCTGCTTTTAATAATTTAAATATTCAGCAAATGACCAAGGGAGGACTGACAGCTCCACTTCATGCCGGTGCTATTAAATACTATAAAGAAAAAGGGTGGATGTAATTTAAGTAGCTTGTGAGTTCTTACACATTTGAAGAGCAACTTTAAAAGAATTAAGTGTAGGCTCTAAATTGGCAGTATTGGTTTCCGTAATATCAAAAGCCGTTCCATGAGCTGGAGTAGTTACGGGTATAGTTAATCCTCCAGATACAGTTACTCCTCGATCAAAACCAAAAGCTTTCAAACCACACTGTAAAGCATCATGATACATGCCAATAATACAATCATAATTTTTATTTTTAAAAGCAGTGATAAAAGAAGTATCACAAGGCAGAGGACCTCCTGCATTGATACCTAATTTTTTTGCTTCTTCAATGGCTGGTATAATATGATCTTTTTCTTCAGTTCCAAACTCAGCATGAGGATTTAATGCCTGCACTGCCACTCTTGGATTTTTAAAACCATTCATTCTTAATGTTTTATCAATTAATTTGATGGGCTTTAAAATATTTTCTTTTGTGATTTGATCTGCTACCTCTCTAATGGGAATGTGCGAAGTCACTCTTGCAGTCCAAAAATTATCGACCACATTAAATTCACAAGTAAAATCTTTTACTCCTAACTTTTCTGACATAAATTCATGCTCATCATTGTACTTACAGCCACCAAGTATAAGGCTGGTTTTGTTCATTGGAGCAAAATTGATTGCGTCAATTTTTTTCTGATTAGCTAAATTTAAGGCATATTCCAATGCCTCTAGAACACTAGCTCCAGATTCTGCACAAGCTTCTTTCTTTTTGTAAGTCCTGTTTTTACCGTTGGTTAGATCTATAAAAAATCTTGATCCTTCATTAAAATTAATTTCTTCAAAATTTTTAACCGTGGTTAAATTTGTTTTAACTTTTGAAACTCTCTCTCCATCCTCTAAAATGCTCTTTTCACCTATAACAATAATGTTTGCTTCCTTAATAATACTGTCGTTCAATAGTCTGCATGCTAATTCTGGACCGACTCCAGAAGGATCGCCCAGTAGAATTGCCATATTTGGTTTGGAAGTTGAGTTCATATTGTAATTAAAAAATATTATTTATATTTATCTTCTATATCATAATACTCATTAAATCCTACGATATCTCTTAGATCGGAGAATTTTGAAACATTTGTATTGTAGATTTTATTCTTCATATTTTGTAAAGATTCTTGCATTGTCTTAACGGAAGCACTCATCAAGGTTAAAGGGAAAACTGCAATCTTGAATCCAATATCTTCTAGTTCATTTATTTCAAGTAAGGGTGTTTCACCATCTTCAATTAAATTAATCATATGATGACCGGGAACTTCCTTGATCACTCTTTTCATATCTTCTTTAGATTTGATCGCTTCTACAAAAAGAATATCTGCACCAAGTTCTGAAAATTTTTGCATCCGTTTAATTGCATCATCTAATCCTCTGGTCGCTATGGCATCCGTTCTTGCCATAACTAAAATATCTTTATTGTTCATTTTGCTAGCATCTACTGCTGCTTTAATTCTGGAATTTGCTTCGGCTACTTCAACCACATCTTTTCCTTTAGTATGACCACATTTTTTAGGCCATTTTTGATCTTCTATCATTACTGCTGCTGCGCCTGCATCTGCAAATCCTCTAACGGTTCTATAAACATTTACGGCATTTCCGTAACCCGTATCTCCATCAAAAATAATAGGTATAGAAGTAACATTACAAATATTTCTTACCTGGTCAGCCATTTCTGAAAAAGAAATCAACCCAGTGTCTGGCATTCCTAACTTAGTAGAAGAAACAGCAAATCCCGACATAAAGCCAACATTTAAACCTTCTCTCTCTATTAGTTTTCCAGATAAAGCATCGTAACAACCGGGCATGACAACAATATCTTTCTGATCTAGTAAGTTTTTAAGCTTATCTGCTTTTGGCTTTGAATCTTGTGATGAAAATAATGTCATAATTTAAACGGTATATATAATGCAATTTGTGGAAATAAATAAACCAAAAAAACTGCAAATAACATAATAATAACAAAGGGGATAACTCCCTTTGCAATTTCAGACATTTTTGCATCGCATATTGCCTGTAGAACATAAATATTTAGTCCTACTGGTGGGGTGATCAACGCACACTCAATCATTAAAGTAAAAATAATTCCAAACCAAATTAAATCAATGTTCATTGCAGCAATCGAAATTGCAAAAATAGGCATCATAATTAAAATCAAAGATAATGTTTCCATTATAAAGCCAAGAATTAACAAGGTAATACAAACCACTAATATAAACATTCCTTGTTCACTAATATTGCTTACAATTATTGCTGAGAGGTCCTGAGGAATTCTATAAAGAGATATTGCCTTACCAAAAATTTTAGCTCCAGCTATAATAATAAATATTGTAACTGTTGTTTTCATAGTCTCAAGACCAGCTTCAATAAATCCTTTAAGATCTAATCTTTTTTTAATAATCACATATATAAATGAAATTAAAAAACCTATACCCCCCGCTTCCGTTGGAGTGTAAATACCAGCATAAATTCCCCCAAGCATTATGAAAGCCATCAGAAGTATGGGAAGTCCTTTTTTCGTATATTCTATTTTTTCTTGGTGGGTAGTTTTTACATTCGTAACTTCTTTATTAAAAAAAATTACATACAAAACTGAAAATAATATAAAGAGTAATGCCAATAATACTCCTGGGCCGATACCTGCCAAAAACATACTCAATACCGATTCTTCAACTACAAAAGCATAAACAATCATCGGTATCGAAGGGGGGATTAAAATCCCCAGTGTTCCACCGGCAGCTAAAATACCTAAGCAAAAATTTTTATGATATCCTCTTTTAATCATTGCAGGATAAGCAACGGTTGAAATAGTTGCGGCAGTAGCTACAGAAGATCCTGAAATAGCTGCAAAAATACTACAAGAAAGAATAGTGGCAATTGCCAAACCTCCAGGAAAATTTCCTACCCAAGCTTGTGCAAAACCAAATAGATCGTCTCCAACTCCGGCTTTTAGCAAGATGTTTGACATCATTAGAAACATGGGAACAGCAAGAAGTATAAAATTGTCACCTACACTATAAAATGTTTGTGGAACCATTAATGGAGAAATATCTCCAAGTAGCATTAATATTAGCCCTATAGATCCCAGTCCAAAAGCAATTGGAACACTTAAGAATAAGATTAAAAATAGTGAAAAAATAATTAGTGCAGTAGTCATTATTTTATAAGTAACCTTAACTTCCTAATAAGCTCTAGCAATACTCTCATGACTAATAAAAAAAAACAGAGCGGAATTGCGAGTTCAGTAATAAAGGATGGAACATCTAAAATTGTTGAACTTGTTCTTCCTACTTTCAAAGAATCGTAGGCAATCAACCATCCATAATAAACAACAAATGAACTAAAGAACAAAATAAAAAGCATTGATATAAAGTCTAGTATTTTTTTTCCCGATTCTCCAAGACGATCGTAGATGACTGTAATTCTAATAAAATCGTTTTTATGAAAAGAATATGTAAGAGCTAAATACGTAGCCCAAATTTGCAAAAACCTAGATATTTCATTTACCCATATTGTGGGGGAGTTAAAAATATAGCGAGATATAACTTCAAACGAAACTATAAAACCTATTAGAATAAACAAGCCTGAAGATAAGTAGCCTGAATATTTTATAAGTTTTTCTAAATTCATTTTAAAAACAACAAGCCCTACGCTATTGATAATAACGCAGGGCTTGATAAATTTTATATTAAAGTTTGTTAGCTGCTTTAACTAACCTATCTCCAACTCCACCTTTTCCACCGGTTCTTTTGATGTAATCAGTGATTACTGAAGAGGAAGCTTTTTTTAACGCTTTAAGTTCAGAACTAGATAGTGTTACTATTTTCATTCCATTGTCTTTTGCTTCCTTATAAGCCCTAGCTTCTATACCAGACATGTCATCTCTCACTGCTTTTTCGGCAACTTTTGATGCTTCCGTCACAGCTTTTCTTTGTTTCATGGTTAATGAGTTTAACCATTTTTGATTAGCTACAAGCACAAACTCAATATCACCATGATTGGTTACCGTTAAAGTATCCATCACTTGATAAAGTTTTCTAGATTTAACTCCAGACACACCTGTCATTCCGGCATCTACAGTTCCTCTTTGATAAGCTAAATATTGTTCAGATCCTGAAATTAAAGCAGGCTTAGCACCAAGAGAGCTAACAAATGCTCCTAAAGTTTTTCCAAATACTCTTATTTTTTTATTTTTAAAAGCAGCTGGAGTGTTCATCGGAGTTTTGTTAGATAACATCACAGCAGAACCATATGCTTGGTAATACAAAGGCACAGCTCCTGATTTTGAAATTGCTGGGTCTAACACTTGTCTAATTTTAGATCCAGATTTAGTTGCTTTTCTAATTTTTTTTTCTGAATCAAACAAGAATGGTAAATAAAAAACATCTACTTCAGGGTTTGTACCTGCAAACCTTGTAAGTGATGCTACACCCGCCTCAATTGCTCCTGATCCTACGGCTTGCGGAACTTCTTTATCTTTATAAAGTTGCGCAGAATCATAGATTTCAACTTTGATATCTGATCGTTTCTCCAATTCTTTCTTAAAAACCAAAAGGTTTTGTCCTAAATGGGCTTTTAAGGGAAGTTGAAGAGTAATTCTCATTTTAGTCTCCGCAAAAACTGCAGATGTAAATAAAACTAAAACAGAAGCTAATATTAACTGTTTAATTGTTTTCATTGTATCTCCCATAAATTATTTGATGAATTTAATCTTACTTTGAAATGAAATACAAGTTGGATTATTTATCCCAGGGGTCCTCGGAATTGCCATTTATATTGTATTTTTTAAGCGCAGACTTAAGCACTGATTTAGGAATTTTTCCTTGATCGCAAAGAGCATCTAATGCGGCAATTACAATTTGCGAATTATCTATTTCAAAAAATTTTCTAAGGTTTTCCCTAGTATCACTTCTGCCAAAACCGTCTGTTCCCAAAGCAATAAAGGGATTGGGTAAATAAGAGCTAATTAACTGAGGGTAAGCTCTTGTATAATCACTGCTAGCAACAATTGGGTCTTCGTTATTAATTAATTTTTGAACAAAGCTTTTTTCTTTTTTTTCAATTGCTGTTAATCGATTGGACCTCTCAATTTTTCTTGCTTGTTTAGACAGTTCTGTAAAACTTGTAATGCTATAAACATGACTTCCAATATTAAATTCTTCTTTTAAAATTTTAGCAGCTTCTATGCTTTCTCTCAAAATAGGTCCAGATCCTAGTAAGTTAACATTCAGTTTTCCTTTGTATTTTTCAAATAAATAACCGCCTTGAATAATTTGCTGCTCTATATTTTTAGGAGCTTTAGGATTGGTATATTTTTCATTTCCTACTGTGATGTAGTAAAATTCATTTTTACACTCCTCCATCATTCGTCTTGCTCCATAATCAAAGATGGTTGCAAGTTCATGTGAAAAACAAGGATCATAAGATTTTAAATTAGGAACTGTAGAAGCTATAATTTGACTAGATCCATCTTGATGCTGCAAGCCCTCTCCTGACAAGGTTGTTCTTCCTGCTGTTGCTCCAATCAAAAAACCTCTTGGCATCTGATCTGCTGCGGCCCAAATTAAATCTCCTACTCTTTGAAATCCAAACATAGAATAAAAAATATAAAAAGGTAGCATTGGAAAACTATGATTGGAATAAGAAGTGGCAGCCGCAACCCAAGATGAAAGAGCTCCTGCTTCGTTAATTCCCTCTTCTAATAACTGCCCATCTTTAGATTCTTTGTAAGACATGATGGTACTTGCATCTTCTGGCTCATAAAGTTGTCCCTCTGGAGAATAAATACCAACTTGTTGAAATAAATTTGCCATTCCAAAAGTCCTAGCTTCATCTGCAACAATAGGAACCAATCTTGGTCCAATCTCTTTATTTCTTAACAATCCACTTAATAGTCTTGTGATATTCATTGTAGTAGAAACCGGCCTATCACTTCCGTCAAAAGCAAATTGTGCATATTTTTCAATAGGCGGAATTTTAATAGAAACTTCCGTAAATTTTCTTTTAGGAATAAATCCTCCCAATTTAGCTCTTTTACTTTTTAAATATTGAATTTCTTGCGAGCTTTCATCTGGCTTATAAAATTTTAAATTTTCAATATCATGATCATTCATAGGCAAGGAAAACTTATCCCGAAAAGCTTTGAGTGCTTCAAAATCTAGTTTTTTAGCCTGGTGGGCAGTCATTTGGGATTCTCCCGCTTTACCCATTCCGTAACCTTTTTTAGTTTTGGCTAAGATAACAGAGGGTTTTCCTTTTGTATTAATTGCTTGATTGTAAGCTGCGTATAATTTTTTAAGATCATGCCCTCCTCTTTTAAGCGCGTCGATATCTTCATCCGACATATGAGAAACTAGGTCCAGAACTTCTGGATCCTCTCCAAAAAAGTTTTTTATATTATAAGCCCCATCTCTTGCTCCTAGGGTTTGATATTTTCCATCAACTGTTTTTGCAAAGCGTTTTAGTAGTAAATGTTTTTTATCAAGTGCAAATAACCGATCCCATTCTGACCCCCACAATACCTTGATGACATTCCAGCCTGCCGCTTTAAAAAGGGATTCTAATTCTTGTATAATTTGACCATTGCCTCGAACGGGTCCATCTAATCTTTGTAAATTACAATTAACAATAAAAGTTAAATTATCTAATTTCTCTCTTGCGGCAAAAGATAAGGCTCCTTGACTTTCTGGCTCGTCCATTTCTCCATCGCCAAATACTCCCCAAACATGCTTATCTGTTTTTAATAAATTTCTATTTTCTAAATACCTCATAAATCTTGCTTGATAGATAGAGCTAATTGGACCAATTCCCATAGATCCAGTGGGAAAGCTCCAGAAGTCTGGCATTAAATAAGGATGACAATAAGAAGAAAGTCCTCCGCCATTTGCTTCATGTCTGTAATTTTCTAACTGCTCCCTAGACAGCCTACCTTCAAGAAAAGCCCTGGCGTAAACACCTGTTGAAGAGTGGGGCTGATAAAAAACTAAATCTGCATTATCTCCACCTTTAAAAAAGTGATTAAATCCTACTTCAAATATTTCCGCACAAGATGCATAGCTTGCTATATGACCTCCTACCTCTCCGTAATTTTTATTTGCTCGCATTACCATCGCTAAAGCATTCCATCTTAGGATAGCATTTATTTTTTCTTCAATTTCTAGATCACCTGGATAAATACCCTGTTCTTCTAAGGGAATTGTATTTCTGTAAGGAGAGTAAGGAAGTGGTTCATACAAAACTCTCAGTTCTTTTGCTCTTTGTTCAATTGCTTCTAAAATTTCTTTAGCACCTTCTCTACCTTCTCTTTGCACCACTCCTTCTAACGATTGGATCCACTCCAATACTTCTTGTGGGTCTATTTTAGCAATGTCTTTTTCGAGAAAATTTTTTATATCCGAGCCCATAAATAAAGATTATATATTTTAATGAGTTTTAAACCTTAAGCAATTGTACCTAATTAAATAAAATAGATGAACTGGATATTAATCACAGTATTTGCGGCTTTTTTTCAAAATTTAAGATCAGGTCTACAAAAGAATCTCAACAAAGACATATCTCTAGTTGCATCCACTTATGTAAGATTTGCTTTTTGCCTACCATTTGCCGCTACCTTGTATTTTGCCTACTTTCAAAATTTTGAAATAATGCTTTTTGCAATTCAACAAAATAATTTTTTATTTTATATTTTTTTAGCAGCTATCTCTCAAATTTTTTTTACATTTGTTCTTTTGTATTCTTTTCAATTTTCTAATTTTATGACTGGAACAACTTTGAGCAAAACGGAGGTGGTTCAAATTACAATTTTAGAAATTATTATTTTGCATGATAAATTTAATTTCTGGACTGTTGTGGGTATTATTGTTTCTACGATTGGGGTATTTATATTTTCGACTAAAGACCGCAATGCAATTTTTAAAAATTTACTATCCAAATCTACTTTGGTTGGATTTACCTGTGGTTTTTTATTAGCTTTAAGCGTGGTAGCTTTCAGGGCCGCAGCGTTAAGTTTAGTAGATTTAAAGTCTAGCTTTGAAATGGCTTTAAGCACTTTATTTTTTGGGGTTTCAATTCAAACTTTTATTTTAACGATTTATATTTTTCTGTTTGAAAAAGAACAATTTAAAAAAATGTACCAAAACAAAAAACAATGTATTGCAACAGGCTTCTGTGGATTCATAACAACCCTATCTTGGTTTTATGTATTTACTTTAATGCAGGCGGCTATTGTGCGGGCCGTTGGACAAATTGAATTGTTATTTAGCTATATAGCTTCTAGATATTATTTTAAAGAAAAAATCAAACTGATTGAAATCATTGGAATTTCTGTATTTGCCATAGGTGTTACTATTATATTGATGGTAAAATAAAGCCCGCGTGTAAATTAAAAACTTAATAATTTAGACTTAAATTCTTTTGCAATAATCAAAAGTTTTTTTCCTTCATCTGTTAAATGTATTCCTCGAATGCTTCTTTTGAATACTTTGAAGCCAATTTTTTTTTCTAAATGAATAATGTCTCTACTTAAAGTTGATTGCGATTTTTTAATTTTTTTAGAAGCATCTGTAAAACTGCTAAATTTTGCAATTTCATTAAAAATTTGTATTCTTCTCCAGTCCATAATTTCCTTATTATAAGATTTATAAAAATTCCTTTTATAGTTAAATAAAGATTAAGAAATAAATATATTTGCACAACAGCTATACAAAAATCAGGCAAAAAACTAGGCTAGCTAAGGTCACGCAACAGTGGTGTAAATTATAGATATCTAAAAATGGAATAGCAGCTATGAAATTTTAATTTTTGGTGTGCTCCAATTTAACTAACAGGGGACACTGAATGAATAAACCAAAGCACACTCGTATGAATCGTTAACGTAATTTGCTAGCTTTGAAAACCAACTAGATGGGGAATCGCGTAATACGATTCTTTATATTATTTAAGATTCTTTAAGGCTTGTTTTACATAGGCATTTCGCAAGGCTTTGGTAAAAACACCTGGTTTGCCAGTGCCTATTTTTCTGTCATTAATTTTTACCACACCTGTAACAAATGTAGTTGCGGAGGTAACAAATGCTTCATCTGCATTTTCTGCCTCTTGCACAGTAAACTGTTTAGGAGTTACTCTGTAATGAAGTGTTTTTGCAGCTTCCATAACTGCCTGTCTGGTAATTCCTTTTAAAATTAAATTATCTGCCTCTCTAGTATAAATATTCTTACCTTTAATGATCCATGCATTGTTAGAAGAACCTTCCATGATATATCCATTCATAGTCATCCAAGCATCATCTGCTCCTTTTTTTATCGCCTCTGTTTTTGCTATTGAAGGGTATAAGAGTTGTATAGTTTTAATATCACAACGTTTCCACCTCAAATCATCAATGGTGATAATTGTAATACCTTTTTTTTCACTTTCATTATCTATTAATTTTTTTTTCTGAGTAAATGCAGTAATTGTCAAAGGTGTATCCGAATTAGGAAAGGCAAAGTCTCTTTCTGCAATTCCCCTGCTTACTTGCAAATAAACAATTCCCTCTTTAATTTTATTTTTAACTACCAACTCTCTATGAAAATTTAAAAAATTCTTTTCTTTAATTGAAGGGCCAAAGTTTAATTCCTTCATTGATCGCTTTAATCGTTTCATATGATTATCAAAATCAACTAGCTTTCCATTTAGCACCGAAGTTACTTCGTACACCGCATCTGCAAATAAAAAAGCTCTATCAAAAATTGAAACCTTTGCATCCTGCTCCGGAACATACTCGCCATTCACATAAACTATTCTCATAATTAAATATTTCTTAAGCTATTTTTCTATTCTGATTCAAAGATCTTTCTAACAAATAATGATTCATTTCTTCAACTGTAAAAATATTACTATGATCAAAATGTTTATTTATCTCCAGATAATCACTTCTAAAATGAGTTCCTCTGCTTTCATTTCTAATAATGGCTGCATATGTAATTAATCTAGAAACTAAAATCATATCTTTTAATTTGGCTGATAAGTGCTTAGATTCTCTTTCTATTCGATCAAACTCTACAAGGGCTTGGTTTAAACTATGAGCATTTCTTACTAAGCCAACATTTCTAGTCATATTAGATCTCAATTGCCAAATATATTTTTTTGCTCGTACCTTGCTGATTGTTTTTTCTTTTGGAAAATAGTTTTCAATATTAATTCTCTTTAATTTGGTTTTATTAATAGGTTTAGAATTAATCGTCTGTGCAATCTTTCTAGCAAAAACAAATGCTTCCAATAGAGAATTACTAGCTAATCGATTTGCTCCATGTGCACCTGTTGAGCTTGTCTCTCCACATGCCCACAATCCTTCAACTGATGTTTTTCCTGTCAAATCTACTTTGACACCACCCATATGATAATGTGCTGCTGGAATAATGGGTATTAAATCTTTCTGAGAATCTATTTTGGCTTTGCTTACAAAATTATATGCTGTTGGAAACATAGTCCGAAAGGCATTTTTTTTAAAATGTCTACAATCTAGAAATGTGGATCTACCATTTTCTTTTTCTTTAAAAATTTCTCTGGCTACAACATCTCTAGGTGCAAGCTCCATATCTGCATGTGCGGATTTCATGAATCTATTTTGGTTTTCGTCAACTAGATATGCTTTCTCTCCTCGTATTGCCTCGGTTAACAGCGGGGCAGGGTCCAATCCAATATCAAAAGCCGTTGGATGAAATTGAACAAATTCCATATCGCTTAACTGTGCGCCTGCACGAGCAGCCATTGCAATTCCTTCACCATAAACATCGCGTGGATTAGTGGTATAAGCATAAAGACTTCCCACACCCCCTGTTGCCAATACAACATTGGGAGCTTGTAAAAAAACAAAATTATTTACAATGTCCTGCTTGTTTATATGCCCAACAATGCCTTCGCATGCATTATCTTTTTGCACAATATGGTCTACAGAAACATCTTCTACAAATGTAATATGATTTTGACTTTTTGCATGCTTTATTAGTTTTTGAACTATAAATTTTCCTGACTGATCTCCATTAATTTTTAATACTCTTCTTTTTGAATGAGCAGCTTCAATGGAAAGATTAAAGTTATTATTTTTGTCTTTATCAAATTGAATATTAATTTTTTCTAAAAACTTCACAATGTCTAAGGCCTCGGAAGTAATTAAGCGAACTGCATCCTGGTTATTTAAGCCAGAGCTTGCCTTGATAGTATCATCATAATGAATGTCCGGATGATCATCGGTTCCTACTGCTGCTGCAATGCCTCCCTGTGCCCAAGCACTAGATGACATCTCCCCTAGTTTTTTTTTAGTTACTAGGGTCACTTTTCTTGGATACAAAGAAATAGCAACCATGAGTCCTGAAATTCCAGAACCAACAACAACTACATCTGATTTATATATGCTTTCCATTTTTTATTAGTTTGTTATAGATATTTGTCCAAATTAAGTAAAAGAACTTTTTAAACTATGAAAAAATTTATCATATTATTTGCTGTATTATTAACAATGCAGAGTAAATCATTTGCCGCAGGAAGCGATGCTTCGAATGAAGTAGCTAAACCGTCTTCCTACTCTAAAATGCTAAAACTAATTAAAAATGAACAATATCAAGAGGCAATTCAAGGACTAGAAAATATTTTAAAGAAAAAGAAATATACTAAAGATCCTGATATTCTTAATCATTACGCATTTGCGTTAAGGAAAACAAAAAATTTTATTAAAGCAGAAGAATACTACAAAAAAGCTCTAGCTATTGAACCTGATCACAGGGGTGCTCTAGAATATATTGGAGAGCTTTATGTGGATACTAATAGATTGGAACTTGCCAATTTAAGCTTGCAAAAATTAGAAAAATGCAGATGTGAAGAATTTGCGGAACTAAAAAGTTATATCAATAAATAGTTAGTATAATTTTTTTGGAAGCTTAAGTTCTAGATCACTATTTATGTGTGTTTAGCTTGTTATATTAAAAAAATTTAAATACTTTTTTTATTTAGATAGTTCTGCTAACCGAATTACGCACTCACCAAATTTTTCTGTCCTGGGTGTAAAGCCAAGATCTTCACATTGTTTTTTAAAAGCATCTAAATTATTTTTTTTATTTTTGGGTTTGTTAATTTTTTGGACATTCTCATTATTTCCCACTTCTTTTAACACTTTTGCGAATTCATAACGTTTGAAATTAATAAATTTAATACTACATTTTTTCTCTTGGGAAATTTTTAATACTTTTCCTTCTTGAGTTTTTAAATTTTTAACTTTAGTTTCATTGCAGTGATCTAAAATAATTCTCGCAAAATTATCAACGCTCATATTCTCATCTTCAATAACAGGCATTTGTAACTGTTCACATTTTTTTAATACTTGAAATAATTTTTTAGTATTATTTCCACATTTCTCATTTCTAGAAGCAAAAATATGGTGCTTGCTATTATAGATATGCTTATTAAATTGCGATTCTCCATTAACTTGCATTTCCTGAAGCAATAAACCTAAAAATTTTGGTTTTAATTTTAAATGTTCTTCCAAAGTGTACCAGCGTGTTTTTACTTTCGAATAATCGTCTGAATATGCATCAAGCTTATTATACCCAAGATCTATAAGCTTATCATAATCTTTCATAGATAGCCTTTCGGCAGCATGCACTACTCCAGATGTTAGAATTAAAACAAGTATAATAATAATTTTAGATAATTTCATAGATTAAAAAGCTATTGACTCTTATATTAATTAAAAAATAAGATACAAAATATGTTTAAATCTATCAAAGTTCAACCCTGCAACAATAATGTCGGTGCAATCATTGGTATTAACCTCGAGTCTGCAAGCCAAGAATCAGTTAATGAAATTAAGGTTGCCTTAGATGAGTATGGAGTTGTTTTTTTTAGAAATCAAAATTTAGATTCAAATGCTTACGTAAATTTTGCAAAACAATTTGGAATGCCGGCTGATTATCCTATGTTAAAAGGGTTGGACAGTTTTCCAGAAATTACTGTGGTGGAAAAGAAGCCAGACGAAGAAATAATGTTTGGGGAGGGTTGGCATACAGACTCGACCTATACAGCTGAACCTCCTCAATATACTATGCTTTATTCGATTAAGTCTCCACCCAGAGGAAAAGGCAATACTTTATTTGCATCTCAATACATAAGTTATGAAAAATTAGATGCAGGATGTAAAAAAAAAATAGAAAATTTAAAAGCAGTATTTAGTGCAGATGGTCCCATATCCAAAACAAGAAATAATAGAGTTGCCGAAAAAGGAACTGGAGTTGACCCCAAGTCGATGTCAGCCATTCACTCAATTGTTAAAGTAAATAAAAATAATAAAAAAAAATCAATTTATTTATCCCCTGGTCATGTAACTGAAATTGTTGGTATGGAAGAAAAAAAAAGTAAAAATCTACTTAAATATCTATTTGAACACCAGTCAAAACCTGAATTTGTTTATGGTTTTGAATGGGAACCAAACTGTTTGGCTATTTGGTCCAATCATGTAATGTTACATAATCCTGTGAACGATTTTACTGGTGTGCACCGCATAATGCACAGAATTACGATTCAATAAGAACTTAATTAAATTTTAGAAAATTTAATTAAATGCTCTGCAAAAGCAAAAGATGCAGTCCAGGCTGGGCTAATTGCATTAAGCACATGGGTACTGTGTTTTTGATTTAGTAGCACAAAGTCGTTGACTAGAGTTTTGGAGTGAGAGTCAAAAATTTGGGAACGAATACCCACTTTTTCATTTGTGGAAGAAATATTATTTTTATCGATTCCTATAATTAATTTATTAATTTCTTTTAAAAAACCACTCATTGTTAACAACCTAGATTCTTGAAGAGCCAAAGACATAAGTTTATTCTCATTGGTAATAATTTTTCTCATGAAGCTGAAGCCTAAAGTAAGAGCTTGCTTTAAATTAAAATCTTCATTCCAAGTGTAGCTTTCTCTTCCAAATACAGGTGTGGAACTAGGTCCTATAAAAAAACTTCCATTTTTTCTGTGAGAAGTGTGCAATCCTAAAAAAGGATATTGCAAGTCTGGCACAGGGTATATTAGGTGTTTTAGTTTAAAACTTGGATCTGAAATTTTCCAATATTTTCCTTTAAAAGGCAAAAAACTATATCTAAACTCTAAACCTGATTTTTTAGCAACTTCATCTGCGTGCAATCCACTGCAATTAAAAGAGTAAGCACATTTATAAGTAGAATGTTTAGTGATAATTTTAAGTCCTTCATCAAAAACTTCCATTACCTCTTCTTGATACTGAATGATGACACCCATTTCTTTTAAATCTTGAATTAGACAAGCGGAGACCTCTTTTGGATCTGCTATAGAAGTAAAGGGAATCTTTAACCCAACACCATACTTGGTGTTAACTTTTGGTTCTAGATTGCTAATTTCTTTTCCGGTTAATTTTTTAATTTGGACACCATTTTGAATACCTCTTTCATAGAGGTTTTCCGTATTTTCAAAAGAATTTTGAGATGTGGGAATAAGTAATTTTCCACATTCATCAATCCATAAATTTTTAGATTTAATATATTCTTTAAGCTCAATACCACCCTGAAGTCCCAAGGTTGCTCTCAAAGATTGGGGCTCATAATAAACGCCGCTATGAATAACACCGCTATTTCTGCCAGAGCCATGTTGGATCGAATCTTTTTCTTTTTCTAAAATTAAAATTGCCGATTCTTTAAATCGCTTTTTAAGCTTATAAGCTAACGTAAGACCAATAATTCCGCTACCAATAATAATAAAATCGTACTTCATATATCCAAGCTTTATCTGTTATACTCTTTTCTACAATGAGTGAAGTAGAAGAAATATCGTCCAAGCAAATCAAAGATTTTTTGGTAAATAATCCAGAAGTCGCTTTAATGGATGTTCGTACCCAAGAAGAATGGGACACAGTTGGCAAACCGGATGGGGACTCCATTCATATTCCTACCCACTTTATATCTTACCAGAAAGGGCAAGAACGAATTTTAAATGAACATTTTGAAAAAGAATTTTTAAGTTTAAATATTGACAAAAATAAAAAGATTTTATTTATTTGTAGAAGCGGTGTCCGATCACTTCATGCTGCAAAAATTGTTAATAAAATAGGTTATAATACTTTTAATATCTTAGATGGCTTTGAAGGCTCTAGCGTTGTTAATGAGCCCGGATGGAAAGCAAGTGGGCTTCCCTGCAAATGAAAATTTTCAATACGCTAGTATATTCATGCGTATTATTATTGTTGGTTGCATGCGAGACATTAGATAAAAAAGTAAACGATACTACTGAAAAAGAAACCACGATGTTAACGAATTTTCTTGGGAAAAAAAGCTCAGCTATTAGACTAACATTCGGAGAACCAAACAAAATAGATTTAGAAGTCCCTTACAAAATTTATACATATTACAAAAAAAACTTGCTTATTAGATGCACGAGAGAATTTTTTATTAATCCTAAAACAGATCTTGTAGAAAAATTTAATAGCAAAAATTGTATTCAGTAAGTGTTTAATAAAAATTACAAAACCATTGTCACTAAAGTTTCTAATCATTTATTAATTAAAAAAAAAAATACAAAAAATTTATTTTGCCTGTTGTCTGGTCCTCAGGGATCTGGAAAAACTACCTTCACTAGTATAATTAAAAAAGAACTAGTAAAAAAAAAACTAAAAGTTCTAGTTTTGTCTATTGATGATTTTTACTTAGGTAAAAAAGAACGAAAAAAATTATCTAATACAATTTCTCCTTTGTTTACGACTAGAGGAGTTCCTGGAACGCACGACTTATCTTTCTTAAAGAAAGTGCTGAGCATTTTTTTAAGCAACAAAAAATATACTTATCGATTGCCTAAATTTTCTAAAGCCGAGGATGATCTTTTAAAAGCTCAGTTTCACTATTTACAATTTCCTTATGATGTTTTTATATTAGAAGGCTGGTGTATTAATTACCAAGGAGAGAGCCCATCTACCTTGCAAAAACCTGTTAATTCTATGGAAAAAAACCATGACCAAAGCCTAAAGTGGAGAAAATTTGTAAACAAAAAAAGCAAAGAATACTTTAAGAATATTTACAAAAAGTCCCACTGCTCTATCTTTTTAAAAATACCAAGTTTTAAATATGTTTTTCAATATAGAAAAAAACAAGAACTAGGGATTCCAAAAAACAAACAGATGAACAATCAGCAGTTAAAACATTTCATTAGTTTTTATGAAAGAATTACTAAAAATTTATTAGTATCTAAAAAAAATAAATTTGATATTGAGATTAATGTGAAGGCTAATCACAGTTATACTGGCCTCAAAACAAATACTTTTTAAAATTGCATAATTACATTGAAACAAAAGTTTAACTTCACAAAAGACAAAATTTCCTATTTGTTAAAAAAAATAGCTATTCCAGCGGCGACTGGAACATTATTTCAAAGTTTGTATACTTTAGTTGATACTTTCTATGCTGGAAAAATATCAACTAATGCACTTGTTTCTCTGTCCAAAGCATTTCCTATTGCCTTTCTTATTATAGCTTTTGGAGTGGGTGTTTCGGCAGGGTCAACATCTTTAATAGCCAACTCTCTTGGCGAAAAAAATAATAAAAAAGCTTCTTCTTATGTCGCTCAGTCGATAATTTATTCTATTTTAATTGCTGCCTTTGTAATTTTTATTGGCTTAACTTATGCTGATAACCTTCTACAAGTAATGGGGACAGAAAAAGAAAATATTATTCTAACATTGCAATATACAGATATTATTTTTATAGGATCTATTTTCTTCTTTTTGCAGGTGTCATTAAATTCAAGTTTAAATGCCCAAGGAGACACCAAGTCATACCGAAATATTTTAATAATTAGTTTTTTTTTAAATATACTGCTTAATCCTTTATTTATATTTGGGGTCGGATTTATTCCAGCATTTGGAATATCTGGTTTAGCTATAGCTACTATTATCTCTCAGCTTGTAAGTTTGATCTATATTTTGTTAAAAGTGCTTCGCACAAAATTAGTAAAAAAAATAACGATGAAGTTTTTTAGTATCAAAATAAATTTTATTTTAGATTTATTTAAACAAGGTGCTCCCATAACAATTAGTTTAATTCTTATTGGTGTAGGTATTTACAATATTTTATTTTTTGTTTCTAAATTTGGAGATATTGCAGCTGCAGGTTACGGAGTTGCCTTGAGAATTGAGCAGCTTCTACTCCTACCTACCATAGGCTTGAATACTGCAGTTCTATCTATAACCGCACAAAATTTTGGAGCAAAAGAATATAAAAGAATTGGAGAAGTTTATTTCAAAGCTATTAATTATGGCGCATGCTTAATGGTACTTGCGGGTATATTTATATTTTTTGGTGGGCATTGGATGGTTCAACTATTTACTGACGATCCAGATGTTATTAACTTTGGGATTAAATATTTAAAAATTGCAGCGTTAATCGGTCCTGTTTACCCAATATTTTTTATCACAAATGCTTTTTTTCAAGGAATTAAAAAGCCTATTTATTCAACTTATATAAATCTTCTTAGAATTGTTGTTTTACCTTTTGTAACGATGTGGGTAATGCTTAATTATTTTGAAGGAGACTTTGAAGACTTATTTTTGGGTTTGCTTATAATTAATTGGATATTTGGAATTTCTGTCTTAATGCTTGTTAAATATGTATTTTTAAAAAAACTTACAAACTAGTCGTTATTTTTTTGTAGCTTTCTTTCTAAACGCCTCACAAAATAAGAAACAATTAAAATTAAGACAAGGTACTCTAAAATTAAAAAACTATAAATCTCCAGAGGTCTGTAAGTGCTAACCACTAATTCATTCGCTTTTCTTGTCAAATCTGAAATTCCAATAATTGATACTAAGGAAGACATTTTTAAAACATAGACAAATTGATTACTTAATGCGGGCAAAATTACTTTGAATGCTTGTGGCAAAATCACAAGTTTTAACTTTTTAGAAAAATTTAATCCTAAAGAGGTGGCCGCCTCCCACTGCGTTTTTTTGATTGCATTAATTCCTCCCCTAAATATTTCTGCCATAAAAGCACTCTCACTAATGGAAAGTGCAATAATTCCTGAAACAAAAGGACTAAAGCTAAACCCTGTTAAGATGGGTAGTCCATAGTAGACCCATAATATCAATACTAATAATGGGACGGAGCGAACAACTTCTACATAAAATACATTGATATAGGTAAGATATTTATTTTTTGTTATTGCGGGTATTGCTATGAGCAATCCCACAATCATAGCTATAATTATAGATATTGTAGAAATGTAGATTGTAGTTGTAATCCCACTAATCAAAAATTTAAGATTGGTAAGTCCATTTGCATTAGATGGGGACAAAATAAACCAGCCCCATTCATAGTCACTGCAAGCAGCTAAAGGTAAAAACAAAAGTAAAAAAATATATCTTTTCACTTTTGAAATTATAAAGATTTAAATTAAAAACTCTAATCTATTATAAGCTTTTCATTCCATATTTTTTTAGCAAAATATCAAAAAAGCCAACGGCTTTTTTAATTTCAATCCAGTGATTGACGTAATTCAACCAAACTTGATCGCTTTGATCAATAAGTATAGCTAAAACTGCAGGATTCTTACCTCCATCTGGAACAATTACTAATTGAGGATATGTAACTACTAATTTATTAGCCTCAGTCGAACTAGTAATGTGCCCATCAGCTCTTCCTGATAAGACTTCTTGAAAGTCTCTAGCAGGAGCTTCGATAGACTTTAATTTTGATTTAACAAATATTTTTTTTGCCATTTCTTCTTGGGAAGTTCCTAAGGTTGTTGCGATAGTGACATTTTTATTATTTAAAGAGTCCCAGGTTGGAAACTTCTTAATATTTTTTTTCAAAACTAAGGCTACAGTTCCATATTTGTAATAAGAATTTGTAAATCCAGCAACTAGTGCTCTTTTGGCTGTTTTCGTAGCGCTTGTTGAAATGTCGTACCTATCAGAAGTAATTCCTGAAACAATTGTTTTCCAATCTGTTGGTACATATTTAACTTTTACTCCCATATCTTTTGCTAACTCTGTGGTAACATCAATATCAAATCCTTTATATTTATTGGTAGCTGGATCTTTTAAGCTCATAGGATCCCAGTCTCCTGTTGTGCCAACTCTAAGTTCGCCTGATTTGAGTATTTTGTTAAGTCTAGACTCGGCATTTGCTGAAAATGCAATAACAGCTATTAGTAAAGTAAAAAAAATTTTTTTCATCTCTATTTATAGCCTCATTACCTTCTATTGCCAATAAACCATCTGACGCACTAGTTGTATTTATTCCTTTGTATCTTGCAAAAAATAAGGACTTTGCATATAATAATGATGTCGATTTGATACAGCTTGCGGACTAAGTAACAGCTAAAGCGGAACTTCCAATAATTAGGTGTGTTCTTGAAATCGATTAACTGACAATAAAAGGAGTATATTATGACAACAACAAGCAAACACCCAGAAACAATATCTCTTCACGGCGGAACCTATAGAAGCGATGAAAGCACAACTGCTGTAGCTGTGCCAATATATCAAACAACTTCATATCAATTTAATTCCGCAGAACATGCAGAAAATTTATTTGGATTAAAGGAATTTGGAAATATCTATACTAGAATAGGTAATCCAACTACTAACGTTTTAGAAGAAAGGGTAGCAGCTCTTGAGGGCGGAGTAGCTGCTGTTTGTGTAAGTTCAGGTCAGGCAGCTTCTGCATTTGTTGTACAGAATCTATGTAGTACAGGTGATAATATAGTTGCGTCTACAGACCTTTATGGAGGAACGGTAAATCTGTTTAATAATACTCTCAAATCAATGGGTATAGATGTAAGATATGCAGACCCAAAAGATCCCGAGAGCTTTGCCAAAGCTACTGACAACAAAACAAGATTGTATTACGCGGAAACCTTACCCAACCCGTCTTTAAGAGTCTTTCCAATTAAAGAAGTATCAGATATTGGAAGAAAGTTAGGCATACCTTTGGTGATGGATAACACAGCTTGTCCTGTAATTTGCAAACCCATAGATCATGGTGCAGCAATAGTTATGCATTCTTTGACAAAATTTATTGGTGGGCATGGGACTACAATTGGAGGAATTATAGTTGACGCTGGAAACTTTGATTGGTCTGTAGATAAAGAAAGGCAACCTAACATTTGGCAACCTGATGCTTCTTACCATGGAGCTGTATGGGGAGATGCTGTACCAGTACTAACAGGAGCAAATATTCCCTACATCATAAGAGCTCGTGTAGTCTTATTGCGTGATTTAGGTTCTGCAATTAGTCCTGCAAGTGCTTGGCAGATTATTCAAGGACTGGAAACTGTTACCTTGAGAATGAAACAGCACTGTGAAAATGCTGAGAAAGTAAAAAACTTTTTATTAAAACACGAAAAAATAGAAAAAGTAATTTATTCAACTCTTCACGAGGGTGAAATTGGAGAAAGAACTAAAAAATATTTCAAAGGTGGTAATGGAGCCTTAATGGGTATTGAGGTTAAAGGTGGCAAAGAAGCTGGGAAAAAGTTTATCAATAGTTTGAAACTTTTATACCATGTTGCAAATATTGGTGATGCTAGATCTTTAGCTATTCATCCAGCAAGCACTACACACTCTCAGCTAAGTGAAAAGGACTTACTAGGAGCTGGAGTGACTCCTGGTTATGTAAGATTATCTATTGGAATTGAACATGCCGATGATATCATTGCTGATATTGATCAAGCGTTAAACGCATAACTAAGCAAACAAAATTAAATGAGCCGTGATTAGCTTTGCGGCTCATTTTTTTTATGTATTATAGCGGTACATGAATAAAGAAAATATTGCTCTAGTTATTGGCGGAACAGGATCTATTGGTTCTGCAATTATAAATGAACTAAAAAACCAAAACTTTACTAATATTATAAGTTTAAGTAGATCATCCGATCCATCACTAGACTTGCTTGATGAGTCTAGTATTAAAAAAGCTGCTGATTTTATCAAGAGCCAGCCAAAATCATTAGGCTTGTTATTTGATGCTACTGGAATTTTGCATAATAAAGATCAAAATCAAATGCCAGAAAAAACATACAAAAATATTGATTTAATTTTTATGAAGAAAAACTTTGAGATTAATGTCATGGGTCCCGCTTTGATTATGAAACATTTTTTACCTCTATTGGATACGGATCAAAAATCTATTTTTATAACTCTATCCGCTAAAGTTGGCTCTATTTCTGACAATCGATATGGTGGATGGTATTCATATCGTGCGTCTAAAGCTGCGTTAAATCAGATGATAAAAACAGCTTCTATTGAATTAAAAATGAAGAATAGAAATGCAATCTGCGTTGCTATTCATCCAGGAACTGTAACTAGTAAGCTTTCTAAACCATTCCAGAAAGATAATTTAAAAATCCAATCTAATGAAGAATCTGCACAAAATATCACTAGAGTGATAATGGATTTAAAAGTAAGTGATTCTGGTTTATTTTTTGATTGGAACGGTAGTATAATCAATTGGTGAGTGCAAAATCTTAACTAAAAATAATAAATTATTTATGAACTTATCTAACTTCTATAATCTCAGCTATTCTGACTTAAGTAATTTTATTTCTAGTAATTTTTCATTAGAGAAAAAAAAGACCAGTATGAGAACTAATCAAATTTGGAAATTTGTTTATAAAAAAGGTTTGAAGGAAACATCTAAATTTTCCAACATATCTTCTGAACTAAAAGACAACATAGAAAAAAGCTTTAACTTTAATAGAACAAGTATAGCAGAAAAAAAGATTTCAAAAGATGGGACTATTAAGTGGCTGCTAAAACTTTCGGATAATAATTTAGTAGAGACTGTTTTTATTCCCTCGGGAAAAAGAGGAACATTGTGTGTTTCTTCGCAAGTTGGTTGTACATTGAACTGTAAATTTTGTCATACAGGAACTCAATTAATGGTTAAGAATTTAACTACTCATGAAATTATAAATCAAATTCTTGTAGCGAAAGATGAGCTGAATGACTGGAGCTCTCAAAAAAAGATAACTAATATTGTTTATATGGGAATGGGAGAACCTTTTTATAATTATGAAAATGTTAAAAAATCTATTTCTATTCTCAGAGAACCTAATGGGTTGGATTATTCTCCAAAAAAAATAACCGTTTCTACCGCAGGAATTTCAAATGAAATTGTAAAAGCTGCCAAAGAAATTGGTACTTATCTGGCTCTTTCTCTCCATGCACCAACAGATGAGCTGAGAGAGAAAATTATGCCTATTAATAAAAAATTTAAAATTAAAGATTTAATTGAAAGCTGTTCTTTTTATAGCAAAATTAATAAAGAAAAAATATTTTTAGAATATGTTTTGTTAAAGGATATTAATGATACTGAAAGCTGTGCTCAACAATTAATCAAGTTAATGGGTAAGTTTCCAAGCAAATTAAACCTTATAGAATTTAATGCTTGGCCGGGAGTTAGTTATGAACCATCTGATAGTGAAACGGTTCAAAAGTTTTACAAAAAAATAAAAGAATCTGGACATATAGTGACATTAAGAAAGTCTAGGGGTGAAGATATTCTTGGAGCATGTGGACAGCTCAAAACAGATAGTGAAAAAAAAAGAAAATCTTTATAAAACATCAAAATCTCTTCTTATAATCAGCTAGTCTTAATCAAAATATCAGATAAAGAAAATGTAGCTTTGCCAATAATAAAGCGTATAACCCAGCATCCAATACTAAGAAATAATCATGACCAACATTGAAAAAAAAAGAAAAAAAAATACGATTGTAAGAATTAAAAAACGCATCTTAAAAGAATCCTATAATTTAAAAACGAGTTATAAAACAACTTATAAAGATATTAAGAAATATTTTAAAATTTTTAATAAGGCATTATTTAAAGATCAGCTAAATCCATTCAATGATATTCAAATAAAAAAAATGAATGGTTGCTGGGGTCAATGCGTGGAGGATTACTCATTGAGAAAAGGAACTAGATTCTTTTGTCTGGAAATGCAGCCAAGCTATGAAAATAAAAAAGAATTTTTAACAACGCTTGGTCATGAAATGATTCATCTTTGGCAACAAACCATAAAAAAAGATACTGGAAATCATAATTCTTTATTCTATAGCTTTAGACCAAGATTTAGAAAGTTAGGCCTAAGTCTTTAGAAAAATACATAAGATCATTTTTCTTTTTTAGAAAGTATGTTATGAATAATTTATGCCAACTTTTGACGTAGTAAGCAAAGTAAACCTCCAAGAATTGAACAATGCACTTTCCAATTGCTTACGTGAAATTAATACCAGGTATGATTTTAAAGGATTAAACATTGTTGTGGAGTTTAAGGAAAAGGAAAAGGAAATTATTACTATTGCCCCTGACAATATGAAGTTAACTCAAATAAATGACTTGTTTACTAGTCATCTAGTCAGAAGAAAGTTAGACCCAAGAATTATTAAAATTAAAAATGTTGAAGAAGCGACTGGCAATTCGAAAAGGCAAACAAGTGATTTACAAGAAGGTATAGATCAGGACAGTGCTAAAAAAATTATTTCTCAGGTAAAAACCTCAAAAATTAAAGTTCAAATAAAAATACAGGGAGATGAATTAAGAGTAGACGGAAAAAAAAGAGATGATTTGCAAGATACAATGCAACTTATCAAGGGAATGGATATTGGCCGACCGGTAGAATTTACTAATTTTAGAGACTAAATGAGCAAACGATATTCTGGAAAATCTGGAAAAGATCGTACGTCTAATAAAAAACCAAAATTATCCAGAAAAATAAAGAAAAAATTAAAAAAATAAAATGATTCAATTTGTAGTTATAGAAGGGAATCATAAAGACCCTAATGATTTTAGTACATTAGAAATAGAGACTAAAATAATTCATGGACCATTTAACAATGAAGAAGATGCTAAGAAAATTGCTAAGCAGTTAATTCAGCAAAATATAGATAACTTTTATCACCGCGCCTGGGTAAAATCTAAATAAAATAATAGTAAGCATAAGCAACTATCACTGCTGGAATTGCACTATACAATGTTGCTATAATTGCAGCCTTGGGTGCTATTGCTATTGCTGGAAATAGTGCATCACCATCATTAGAAATTGAATTTCCTATCTGAGCCGAAATAGGAATGTGCCCCCCCACATACATTGTTGTGATCATAATTTGTGGACCACATCCTGGAATAAATCCAACTAAAATAGCAAATAGAGGAATGAATGGTCCTAAAATTTTTAGTTTTTCAAAAATTTGTCCGCCTGTAAAACCGTTAATAACTTCAAAGGCAATGAATGCTACTATCACCCAGACTGTAACAAAACACGTCATATCAACAACCTTCTTGGAGGTTTTTTCTTTATGGGAAGTAACTGCCATTTGAATATCCGTTAAAGGGTTGAAGAGCCACATTAAAAAACAAAAACAAGCTGCCCCAAAGCTAAAAACTACAACCCAATCAACATTATAGAATAGGAGACTAGTTGTATTTCCTAATGCATTATCCAATCCCAAGATTACTGCAGGTGGTATCATCCATAACCAAGTCTTGTAAAAAAATAGAGGTATTTTATTTTCTGGAAAATCTTCTAAGTTTATTTTTTGTTTTGACAAATTGAGCGGTGGAGCAATTTTATCTTCGAATAAAAGTGCTACGTAGCCCGACACAACTCCTGTAACGAAAGTAATTGGTAAAATAATCAGAGCAGCTTTGGGATTTGAGGCAATTAGTAAAAAGGCAGCATCGCCCATTGTGCTCACTAAAGTTGCGATCACTGAACTAAATGAAACAGCGCCTCTCACATAAAGAGTCATGACCATGATAGCCCCTCCACATCCAGGTATAACTCCAAGAAAAGAAGAGATTAAAATTTCAAATTTTCTGTTCCGAGCTATAAATGCTTGAAGGTCATATTTTCTAACTTCTAAATAGTAAAAGATATAAATTGTTGCTGCAACAAATGAAGTAACAGAAATAAAAGCTGCGGAAGCAGATTGAATAACCCAAGCTTGGGTTGCTGGGTGAGCGAGTAAAAACAAAACTATTCCTAACATGCATAATTTTGCTAATCTCAAATTCGGTAAGTAGTTAACTAAGCGATACGCATATTCGACCATTTTATTAAACCTTTTTATTTAAATTAAAGTTAGACATGGCTAAGTTATATAGTCATAGCTAAGAAAATGCAAGCACTCTTTACAAATTTAATTACTAATATATGTTGTGTAATATGCCTAAAAAAACAACTAGATATAGCAGTCCAGTTCATTTTCATCAAACCAAAAAGCAGAATAAAAGCGAACTACTAGAAGATTATGTTGAGGCTATTTATTCTATAAATCAAGAAAATGAAGAAACTAGAAATTTAGACTTGTCAAAATACTTTGGTGTTTCACAAGCAACTGTTACCAAAAACCTTAAAAGACTTATTCATAATGGGCTCGTAGAGAACAAACCCTATCGATCAATATTTCTAACAAACTCTGGGTTAAAATTAGCCAAATTAACAAAATCTAGACATGAAATAGTTTATAATTTTTTATTATCGATTGGTGTTAGTAAAAAAATTGCTGAAGAAGATTCGGAAGGTATGGAACACCACGCAAGTAATGAGACTTTGCTGTTAATGAAAAAATTTACAAATAAAACAGTTTAACCTTTATCTCTAGTTGCTATTTTTAAGGATTGGTGTAATTCTCGCAATTTATGAAATCTGAAATAAATACTATTGCAAAAAAACTTGTTACAGCTTTTGACAAGGGTAAACTTATTGCTCCAATACCATCCAAATTTTCAAAAAATACGAAAAATGCAAATGCCCTAAGACTTGCATGTGAGAGTTTAATTAAATCTCCTATTATTGGTTTTAAAGCAGGTGGAACTGGAAAAGCTATGCTGAAAAAACTTGGAGAAAAAGAGCCTTTTTATGCCGCAATTTTTAAAAAAAATTTATTAAAAAGTAACGGGTCTATAAAAATTAACAAATATACACTAGGTATTGAGCTAGAAGTTTTTTACCAAGTTAAAAAAGAATTTTTTTCCATATCTAAAAAAATTACAGAAAAGAATATATCTTCCGTTGTTAGCCACATGGGTTCTTGTATTGAGATAGTTGGATACAGGCAAAAAAAGAAAGGTTTAACCTGCTTAGGAGATTTGATTAGTGACTTCGGTGCAAATGTAAAATTTATTGTTGGTAAAAAACAAAAATTTAAGAAATTAAAATTTAACAACTTAGCTACTAGTCTTTATAATAAAAAAAGCGGCCAAGTAGCAAATGGTAATACCAAGGCTGTATACGATAGCCCCTTAAAATCATTAGTTTGGCTTTTGAGCAAAATTAAAAAAGATAAAATTAATTTACATAAAGATTTTTTAGTTTTTACAGGCTCAACAGTTGGTGTTGTTCCAATACAAAAAATAGGATTGTTTAAAGGTGAAATTAAATCTCTAGGGTCTGTTAAGGCAAAAGTTAACTAGCTTTTTTTAACTGACGTTCTTTTTCAAACATTCGAGCCAAACGATCAATTATATAATCTGAAGCTTCAAAAACATTTTTAGGTTTAAATAATTTAGTTTCTGCGGAATCAGTTTTGTCCTCTAAACTTATTTTTTTTCTTAATCTTTCTTTAGCAGTTTCTCCCTCGATAAATAATAATATTAAATATTCTTCCTCGTTAACGGCATCCTCATTTTTTATAAAACACTCTCCATTTTCGGCAATGCGATCAATAAATCGTAAAGGAGCTCTTCTTCTAGTTAGATATCTTTTATTGATTTGGAACACAATTGACTTCATGTTTCTCGAATAGCGCTCTAACCTAAGAACAACTTTTTGACGAAGTGCTTCCTCAGCTTTTTCAGCTTCAAATATTTTTCTAGCCTCTTCTCTGGCTTTTTTTCTAGACTCAGCTTCTTGAAATCTTGTTTCCCTTTTTTTCTGCTTGATAAGCTGATATTTTTCACGAATTACAAATAGTCTTACTTCAACAAATTTGAGGCTGTCTCTTAATAATTGAATTTTTCCTTTCTCTTCTCTCTTGATTTCCTTTAAGTTCTCTTTTCTTAATCTCGCAGCAAGTTTTTCTTTCCTAAGTTTATTTCTAAGATGAGCTTTTTCTTCCAAAAAATTTTTTCTTTCTTTGGCCTTAAACTCTTTAATTTTTAATTTTTCTGCAGCTAATCGTATTTTTTCTTTTTCTTTCTTTAATTTATTTCTAGCTACTTTTTTTTCTTTTTTCTGCTTATCTTTTATTTTTTGAAGCTCTTTTTTTTCTTTAATCT
>Ga0209816_1000061_pt1 | contig 84915 bp, 98 predicted proteins | sample CoawatmetaG01DNA_FD_187509 | JGI IMG/M metagenome (GOLD analysis project Ga0209816, IMG submission 187509) | Marine microbial communities from the West Antarctic Peninsula - Coastal water metaG017-DNA (SPAdes) (version 2) | ecosystem: Environmental > Aquatic > Marine > Coastal ...
CACTAAATGAATTGGCGTCGGCACTAGGTGACGATGCAAACTTTAGTACAACAATAACAAATTCAATAGCCACTAAGGCGGCTATTAGTTCGCTATCCACAGTAGGAACAAGCGGACTATTTGCAGACTTATCAACTAGGCCTACTATCTCATTAAGCGGTAATGACTTAACTTACGATGGTACAACAATTGATTTAACAAGCGTTGGCGCAACTGGACCAACAGGTGCCGCAGGTACTAACGGAACTAATGGTGTCGATGGCTCAAATGGATCAACTGGAGCCGCAGGTGCAACTGGACCAGCAGGAAAAAGCATCTCAAGTGGTGCCGTAAGTGCAGGAACATTAACACTCACAATGAGTGATTCTTCTAGTATAACTGTAAGTGGAAGCGTTGCAGGCGAAGATGGTGCTGATAGCACAGTAGCAGGACCAACTGGTGCCACAGGCCCAGCAGGTGCAACTGGACCAGCAGGCGGAGATGGATCAAATGGATCAGCTGGAGCCGCAGGTGTTGGCATTACAGCAGCAGCATTAGTAGGCGACAACTTATCATTAACATATTCGAATACTTCTGTACAAGACATAGGCAGTGTAAGAGGACCAACAGGAACAACTGGATCCGCAGGTAACGATGGAACAAGCATTTCAAGTGCAGCAATTAGCGGACCAACATTAACATTAACATTGAGTGATTCTTCTAGTGTAACTGTAAGTGGAAACGTTACAGGTGCAGCAGGTACTAACGGAACTAACGGTACTAACGGAACTAACGGTACTAACGGTACTGATGGTGCAGGACTAGGCGATGTTAGTGTAACAACAGCATCAGCAGGCACAGCCGCATTAGCATACAACAGTGGAACAGGTGTATTTACATTTACACCACCAGACCTAAGTTCATACTTAACAAGCGAAACAGACAGTCAAACATTAAGTTTAGCAGGTAATACATTAAGTATTACAGGTGGCAATAATGTTGATTTAAGTTCAGTAGGTGGAGCAAGTGCATTTGGTGATTTATCAGATGTAAGCACATCGGGTGTAACTACTGGGCAAGTATTAAAATACAATGGTACTAGTTGGGCACCAGCAGCTGACTCAACAGGTTCCGGTGGTATTGCTTCAGTTGCAGCAGACACTACACCTCAACTAGGTGGTGACTTAGATGTAAACGGACAAGACATTGTTACTTTAAGTAATGGTGATATAGATTTAGATCCAAATGGATCAGGTGTTGTAGTATTCAAAGGTAATGCTACCAAAGGCTCAGGACAGTTTAAATTAAATTGTGAAGCCAATACACACGGTATTACACTTAAAGGACCAGCTCATGCCGCGGGAGCAAACTATACTTTAACATTCCCAACAACAGACGGTGATGCAGATCAAGTATTAAAAACCGATGGTACGGGTGGATTAGCATGGGTTAATCAATCAGGTGGCGGTGGTGGAAACGCATTCACAAACTTTGCAGTAGCAGGACAGAATATAATTGCTGCAGACAGCTCAACGGATACGCTAACTATTGCAGCAGGAAGTGGTGTTACACTTACAACCGATAGCGGCACTGATACTTTAACTATTGCAGCCTCAGGTGGCGGCGGTAGTGGTGCTACAGTTGAAAGATTTAAACTTAACTATGCATCTAATGGTAACCTAGATAATATATCAGATACATCAAGTGGTATTAGTGGTGTTACTATCGATAGTACAACTAGTGGAGAATGTAGTATTACATTCACAGGCTATAACTATCCACCAGCTTCTGTTATGATGTACGGTTATGACTACTCTAATAACAAATACTACATAAGCAACATTGAAACTACAATGGGAACCAGAGAAATAGCAGGTGGAGGTTCATCAGGATCACCAGTAGCATTTAACGGTTCTACAACCCCAGTTATTAAAATTAAATTAAGAGAAGCAGAAACAGGTGCAAGTAGAAGTTTCGGTACTACTACTCATGCCTGGATACAAATGGTACTGCACGGATAAGGAAGTATAGCTAAATGCCCGAATTGTCATACAGAAGTAATCAGATAAAATTAAATTATCCTAATAAAGTTCTCGCCGGATCTGTAACAGCACAGTCAGGCGAGTCTTATTGGGATCATGCTAATGGATCAAATGATCCATGGTATTCAGGATCTGCTACTAAGAAATATTATCGATGGACGGTAACATTAACTATTACCGAAATGAATCACGGTTCCCACTTAACAAGAGAAGAAAAGAAATACAACGGATTAGATATTGTTGTAGGTGATTGGATCGGTGGAGCAACAACAGGGCAATGTGTTAAGATTATTAGTATTAGTTCTAAAGAAAGAGGCACAATTACATGTGTAGTAGAAGATATACTACGATACAATACTTTTGCTAGTGCAACCGGTAACGGTATGTTTAGTAATGGTTCTTGTGTTGTGTTCTCACTTAACGAAGATGGGTTACCTTTATTAGATCCTCTGCCAGGTGTTGCTAGTATAACTTTCTATCCTACTGTGATGAGCAGGTTCGGATACTTGAATCCCCAATTAAATTATATACTACATCAAACAGCACACGGTTTTACTATAGGTGATGTTGTGTCTGCGACTTCTTCTGGATTTGTTAAAGCAAATGTAGAAACGATGAGCAAGATGATAGGTACTGTGATTGACTCAGGGCCTGGTCCTAACCAATTTATTATTTCACCTAACAATAGAATTATTGACTTTGATCCTAAAATACCTGGATCACAAGGCGACTACATATACATTCAAAACGATGGGTCATTAGGTACTGCCGATACAGGCAAAGCTGCATTCTTAAATATACAAAGTTCTATACCCACTGAACTAGATGGCACAATAGATAACCCAGAAGTTCCTGTTGGTCATGTAATAAAACTTAACAATCAAACTGTAACATTTACAGGTAATAGTGCCAATTCAACCGTAAGTGAAATAGCAATTAATATTAATGGAAGTTCAGCAACTCACTTTATTACTGCAAGTACACCTACAACATCTACAACATCTACATCTGATACAAGTGCAGTAGCATACGGACTAATAGGCGGCTATGTACCATTTAGTGCATACATTGACAGTGGTAGTGGTAATACATTAGTAAACTTTACAACAGATACAGTAGGTCAAGCAACATACGGTATTGCTGTAGGTATTGCAGCAGATATGGTGACAGATATTACTGCAGCAGGCATTGCTAATTTAACTGCTACATTTGATGCTAGTAATAGACTTACTCTCACTGAGTCACAGGGTAATGCAATATCTATAGCCAATAATACAAATGATGCAAACGGCAACCCATACGTAGGTACAGGCAACGTGTCAGGACTACCAGCAACTATAATTGCCCCAGGCACACAAAAATTAAAACTAACTCGTAGTGACGGTGGCGAAATTCTTATATTCGAAAGCACAGAATACTTTAGAGTAGGAACAGGCATCAGCAGCGGTCATACTGGTCAGTATCCGTTAGCAATGAATATCGAACAAGGTCTAAGAACAGCAGGTACTACAGTAGTTGCTGACATATCAGCTCGTGATGCATTAACTGCTGAAGCAGGCGATGGTGCATACGTTCTTAACAAAGGTGACGGCGAGTGGGGTTCATATATTTATAGCGGCAGTGCTTGGGTGATGACATCTAATGAAGACAGTGCTACAGTAGATGCTAAAACTATAACAACTACATTCACTATGCCAGCAGGCGGATTTGGAACTGCTACAACACAATTGATGGGTAATGTTAGCCCAGGTAGACGTTTGTTAAATGTAAGTGTTGATGTTACCACAGCATTTGTTGGAGCAAGCTCTACACCGAATATTCAAGTAGGCACTTTAGTAGATCCAGATGCATACGTTCCAGCAAAATCAAATGCAATTGATGAGTTAGGTGCATTTGAAGCAACTCCAAATTATCTTTACCCATCAACTGAAACTCAGGACTTAGAAGTACGAGCAAGATGTACTCATAACGGTGCTAGTTCTGGTATTGTTACAGTGAAGTTGACTTACGTCTAACTGTATACTAAGTACATCACTTTACTCAAAAGTCATAAATACTACTATCAAATAAACTGAATTTATTTGTTATCGATAGCATAATTTAGGAGACATTAAATGGCTGATATTAAAAACTTTGGTATCAAAGGTATCGCAGCTGATGTACAAATGGGTAAGAGCGGGGGACGCCTCAAATACGATTCCAGTAATGGACGTTTTGATCTTACACAATCCGACGGAACAACCTTAGAAGATATACGTCTAGGTAGTATTACGTCAGGTACATGGACAGGCTCAGCAATAGGAACTGCATACGGTGGAACGGGAATTGACCTTTCATCAAGTACAGGTACTATAAAAGTTTCGGGTGGAACTGTAACTGCTGGTGCAATTGACATAAGCGATAGTAACTTTGTAACAGGCGCCTTAGGCGTAGCAAACGGCGGAACAGGTGCAGCAAGTGCATCCGGCGCTAGAACAAATTTAGGACTAGGAACATTAGCCACACAGGCTAGTACAGCAGTAGACATTGATGGCGGAGCCATTGATGGAACAATTATTGGTGCCAATAGTGCAGCAGCAATTACAGGTTCTGTTATAACAGCAAATACAAACTTTGTTGGTGCTTTAACAGGTGCCGTAACTGGTAACGTAACAGGTAACTTAACTGGTAACAGTGCAGGTGTACATACTGGCGCAGTAACAGGTGACGTAACTGGTGATTTAACCGGTGATGTAACTGGTGACTTAACTGGTAACAGTGCAGGTGTACATACAGGTAATGTAACAGGTAACTTAACTGGTAACAGTGCAGGTGTACATACTGGTAACGTAACTGGAAACGTATCAGGTAACTTAACTGGTGATGTAACTGGTACAGCAAGTTTGGCAACAGACTTTACAAGTGCAGTTACAATAGCATTAGCAGGTGACTCTACAGGTACTGCAACATTTACAGGTGCTGGTGATACAGCAACAATAACAAGTACATTAGCAACAGTTAACTCAAGCGTTGGATCTTATGGTTCAGCCGCAGCCGTTCCGGTTATTACAGTTAACGCTAAAGGTTTAGTTACAGCAGTAAGTACAGCAGCTATTGCAACAGGATTTAGTGTTGCAGCTGATAACGGTACTACTGATGCAGTAGCAGGTGGCGAAACGCTAACTGTTGTTGGTACAACTAACCAAATACAAACAACTGTAACAGATAACGGACTCGAAATTGGGTTTGCTACAGCACCAACTATTAATGACTTAACAGTAACAGGTACATTTACTTCCGATGATATTACATCGGCTACAGTTAATGTTTCCGGTGACGCAGTTATTACAGGTAACTTAACAGTTCAAGGTACACAGACAACTGTTAATTCCTCAACTGTTAGTACTAACGATCCAATCATTCGTGTAAACAGTAATGGTACAGGTGGAACTGACGCAGGTCTTGAAGCTAATATCAGTGGTGTAATGAAGCAATTCATATACGACGGTGCTTCTAGCAAGTGGACAGTTGGTGGCGAAACAATGGTTGCAGCTACTTTCGAAGGTGCTTTAACTGGTGACGTAACTGGTGATGTAACTGGTGATTTAACAGGTGACGTACTAGCAGGTGATACTTCCGTAATGGTTGATTCAAGTGCTAAAACTTTCACAGGTGATTTAACTGGTGATGTAACAGGTACAGTTTCAAGTATTGCTAATCATAACACTAATGCATTAAGTGAAGGTTCAACTAACCTTTATCATACTGTAGCAAGAGTTCAAGCAGTAAGTATTAACGACCTTGTTGAAGATACTACTCCACAATTAGGTGGAACATTAGACATGAACAGTCAACTCGTTCAAGGTTCTATTGTACCAAGTGCAAACGTAACATACGATTTAGGTTCTCCTACAGCAGCATTTAGAGACCTATATTTAAGTGGTTCTACTATTGACTTAGCTGGTGTTGAATTAAAAAATAGCTCCGGAACATTAAGAATAACAGACGGGTCTGATGCTGTCGTATCAATTAGTTTAGACGCTAACGATACTGATGATTTAAGCGAAGGTTCAACTAACTTATACTATACAAATGCAAGAGTTGAAGCAAAGATAGATTCTTATGTAAGTGGCGGAAATGCAATTAGTATTGCAAGTGGTGTTGTATCATTAGATAACACAGCAGCAACTCCGGGCACATATGGTTCTGCAACGCAGATTCCAGCAATCACAGTTGACCAACAAGGACGTATCACGTCAGTAAGTCAAAGTGCATTATCAACAGCATGGACATTAAGTGCTGACAGTGGCTCACAAACAATCGACGGTGGCGACACAGTTGATATAGCAGGTGGTAATAACATTACTACAGCAGTTTCAGCAACTGATACAGCAACAGTAAGTCTAGATACTACTTTAACAAGTATGGTTGCAGGTACATTTAGTGGAGCGGTACAAGCCGGTTCATTAAAAGATAGTGCCTTAACAATCGCTTCTGGTTCTATAACTGGTGGTGTTGCGGCAACATTCAGTGGTGCAGTAGAAGGTGGTTCATTAACAGACGGTACTGCTACATTAAGTAGTGGTGCATTAAGTGGTGCAACTACTGGTACATTTAGTGGAGCAGTAAGTGGTGCAAGTTTTGCAGCAACTGGTGATGTCTCTGGTTCTACAGCAGACTTTAGTGGTCAAGTAGACTTTGGTTCATTAAGTGATGGTACAATAACTGCAACTGGTTTTGTCGATGAAGACAACATGAACAGTGACAGTGCTACATTAATACCTACACAGCAATCAGTTAAAGCATACGTTGATGCCTCAATTACAGGTAGTGATTTAGACTTCCAAGGTGATACAGGCGGCGCACTAAGCATTGATTTAGACAGTGAGTCTTTAACAATCGCAGGTGGAACTAACTTAAACACAGCTGGCGCAGGCAATGGCGTAACTGTAAACCTAGATACTACATTAACAGGCTTAACAGCAGTAACTTCAAGTCAGTTTACAGGACCTTTAACAGGTGACGTAACTGGTGATGTAACTGGTGATGTAACAGGTAATGCAGGTACAGCAACAGCATTAGCAACTGCTAGAGCATTTAGTGCAACTGGTGACATAACTGCAACAGGCGTATCATTTGATGGTACTAACCCTGTAGCATTATCAACTACACTAGCAACAGTTAACAGCGACACTGGAACACATGGTAGTGCTACTGCTATTCCAGTTGTTACAGTTAATGCTAAAGGTTTAGTTACAGCAGTAACTACAGCATCAATTAGTACTGACCTAGACATTATAGGTGACAGTGGTACAGATACTGTAAACTTAGCAACAGATGCATTAACATTCGAAGGCACTGCTAACCAAATAGTAACCGCAGTTAGTAATAACAAAGTTACAGTTGGGTTTGCTACAGCACCAACTATTAATGACTTAACAGTAACAGGTACATTTACTTCCGATGATATTACATCAGCAAGTATTGGTATTAACGGTGATGCAATTATCTCTGGTAACTTAACAGTCCAGGGTACTCAAACTATTGTTAACAGTACTACTGTTGAAGCAGCAGATCCAATCTTCCGTGTAAACACCTCAGGTGCTAACACTGACAGTGGTTTTGAAGCTAACGCAAACGGTGTTATCAAACAGATCCTTTATACAGCGGCTGGTACAGAATGGGACTTCGGTTCTGAAAATGTTAAAGCAACTTCTTTTGAAGGTTCATTAACTGGTAATGCAGATACAGCAACATTATTAGCAACTACAAGAGCAATTGGTATTAGTGGTGATGCAACTTCAACTGTTAACTTTAACGGTTCACAGGATGTTACATTAGCAACTACACTAGCAACTGTTAACAGTGATGTTGGTAGTTACGGTAGTGTTACAGCAATTCCAGTTGTTACAGTTAACGCTAAAGGTTTAGTTACAGGCGTAACTACAGCAGCAATCAGCACAGCAATTACAGTTGCTGGTGATAGCGGTGGTAACCAAACAGTTGAAAACGGTGATACTCTTAGCATAGTCGGTGGTACTAACATTAGTACTGCAGGTAGTGCAACTGATACAATTACTGTAAACTTAGATAGCTCAATCAGCGGACTAACAAGTGTTAGCTCAACTACATTAACAGATGGAACTGCTTCTTTAAATGCAGGTTCATTAACTGGTGTCGTTGGCGTTACTGCTAGTGGAACTGTACAGTTTGGTTCTTTAAGCGATGGCACAATTACTGCTACTGCTTTTCAATCTACAATCACTGATAGTGATACTGTAATTCCAACAAGTGGTGCAGTTGTTGATCATGTTAGAACTTCAGCAGATGGTCTTTTATTAAGAGACGCATTTACTGCAGACAGTTCAGCAAGTTCGTTTAACATCGGAACAATGCCAAATGTAACAAGTAGAACTTACTTTGCTAATAAATTAGTAATTAAAGTATCTACTGCATTTAGTGGTGATAGTGTTAACGCAATCAAAGTTACTGAGAACGGCACAGGTGGCTCAACTCTAGTAGCAATTGATGATGCAGATTGTACAACAATCGGTACTTACAATGTTGAATTAGATGGCGACATAGAACTAACAAAGAATGCAGCAATTACTGTAAGTTTTGTTAAAGCAGACGGTAGCACAGCAAGTGTTCCAACTGCAGGTGTTCTTAAGGCATCAGCACATTACAACTTCGTTTAACGTATAGGTAGGCGTGTAAGGTAAAAAGGGTCTCTTCGGAGGCCCTTTTTTTTGGTTACTATTTCTGTGGAGGTCTACCGTCCCAGGGAACTGCGGCGGTAAATGTGAATTGCATTAGTATAGTGTTTGCCATACTATTATTAGGAGTGAAACCAGTTTTCAGATGCGAGGGCCAAAATACATATTTGTACTTAGCAGGCTTAATGTAATGGTTGTAATCTATCAAGCCTAGTGGTGTTGAATATGTTTTGCCTTGTGGTGCTTCTGTGTATAAGTGGCTTCCTTTGTTTGTTGTTTGCAACCAAACGCAACCTGAGTAATATCTGTTTCGTTCAAAGGTAGAAGGTACATTACACTTAGGATTTATACTTACTAAGTTTGGTCTTACTAATTCTATTTGAGTCTTAGTTGCTTCTAAGTAAGGTAAGTGTTTCTTAGCTTCAATAAAAAATGTATTCAGTAATACTTGTTGTAAGTTCTTCAGCTCACGGTTTAATGGTACAAATTTGTTTGTACAAAAACCGTAGTTAGTTTCTTCTACGGATCCACTGTTTGCTTCGGTTAGTATAGCCGCATTTAGTTGAGATTCTATCTCAGTTGTTAAAGGTAAACTTCCTTCAAACACTATGTCTGGGAATATTGTATATGTCTTTGCCATACTACTATTTACACAAAAAGGGTGTTTAAGTCATTGTTAATACGGCAAAAAATAACACTTGACATTTAGCACATGATCTTGTATAATATGTGTATAGATTAGAATAACAGAGCAGAAAATATGGATAAGAAATTAATTTTCACAGACGTTGATGGCGTCTTACTTAACTGGGAATATGCATTCAACGAGTGGATGGAGTTCCAAGGTCATACTCCAGTAGATGATCATAAGGACCATTACAATATTGCAAAGCAATACAGTTTACCATCTAAAAACATAGGGCATAATCTTATAAGGCAATTCAATGCCAGTGCCGCTATAGGCTTTTTGCCACCCCTTAGAGATGCCCAACAGTATGTTGAGAAATTAACAGCAGACGGATATAGGTTTGTAGTACTTACATCACTTAGCACAGACAAGTATGCTAAAGAGTTGAGAACAAGAAACTTAACTAAACTGTTTGGTGATTGTTTCGAAGAGATTATTTGTTTAGCAACTGGTGCTGATAAAGACAATGCATTAGTTAAACTAGCAAACAAATATGGTACAGGTTATTGGATAGAGGACAAACCGTCTAATGCTGATGCAGGTACCAAAGCAGGATTTAACACTATCCTAATTGAACACAGACATAACTTAGGTTATGAAGGTGATGCAATAATTGCTCCATTGTGGGCAGACGTGTATAACATAATCACAAACAATTCGTAAGGGGAAAAATATGAATAACTTTTTAGTGTCGGACGTAATTGCCGTCAGCTGTGCCATCCAAAGACTTAATAAGGGATTTGTTAAGAAAGGTGAAGACCTCGGTGATCATCAAAAAAGTAATAGCTCGTTCCTATATGAGCACTTTTGCGAAGGTAGTGTAGTAAGTGTTCTCGATGAGGACAAAGCACTAGGTAACGAAGTTATTGAGTATTTGCGAGGGTTAGGCTTTAAAGCATTAGAGCGTAACTTAACAGACTTTGAACGTAAAGTACTAAGCCTAGTTACTAGTGATACCGTAGATAAAACTACACTAGGTATTGCTGCAAGTTTACCAAATGTATATCTTAATAAGGTTAAGTCTGATGCATGGGATATCAGAGAATGTGAGTTAGGTAGGACTACAGACTATGTAGGGGTTGAAGCAACAAGATGCGAGTTTACTGTTAATGTAGAGTTTATGCGTTTCATTCCTAGTACAGGAAGCCACCTAGTTACATGCAGTGTTGATAACAAGAATATTGTTAAATTCTTTATGCCCGAGGCTAAAACTAAAGTTGGTAACACCTATACCCTAGTTGGATATGTTAAACCGCATGCAGTAAATAAGCATACTGGCTTTAAAGAAACAATGATCAACCGTATTAAATTTCAAGAGTAATGTGATAAATACTACTACATAGGTAGGAGTAATCACATGACAGAAGAAGTAACTAAAACAACGACACACCATCCTGCCGATTCAAATGGAGATGGTAAAGTGTCTAAAGCAGAAGAAAAGATGTATCTAGAGTTTAAAAGAAAAGAATTAGAAGACGCAGACGCAATGAGAGATGCTCAACGTAAGATGACATGGTTTGCATTGTTTGGATTATTGTTATATCCATTTGCAGTAGTAATATCTAGTTTAGCAGGACTAAGTGAAGCTCAAGCAACACTAGGGTCAATGGCACCTACATACTTTGTAGCAGTTGCTGGCATCGTAGCCGCGTTCTTTGGCGCACAAGCATACAGTAAAGGTAAGTAATTATATGTTTAAAAAACACTTTGCACGAATAGTTTGCAGACAAGAATTAGAAAACGACGATGTCGAGCTCTTTTTTGATATCGTGCAGAGTGTGGTTGAAACAAAACTAATAACCGCATACGATGAAGACAAAGAGGAAGTTGGCGTTGAAGTAATTTCATACGTTAGTGAAGACGATAACGGATTGTTATTTATATACGAAGTTATCCTTGCAGAAGAAATAGATCCCGAAGAAGGCAATGACATATCATATGCATTGTTCCAAGAATTCGATGAAACTACATTTACATTCGAAGCAAGTATAGAACTCTAGATGAAGGTTACTGTACTTTTACTAGACGACCAGTACTTAGTATTTGATGAACAAGGTGCTATGATTACTGATCGCAGTATATTAGAACAGATATCGTTTGAACCTTTTGTAGGTACTAGGTATGTTGATAACATACAGGTTGACAACAACACAGAAGATGCTATAATAACACCATTAGACATAAACATAAACTTAAACACACAGAGGTAAAAAAAAATGGCATTTAATAGAACATTTAACGGCGAAGAACAAGCACGTTTGAAACGTCTCATTGATGAAGGTATGCAAGTTACTTTCGAAATGGAAACTCTCAGAGAAGGTCTTAGAGACACTGTAAAAGCAATTGCAGAAGAGATGGACCTCAAACCAGGCATTATCAATAAAGCAATCAAAGTTGCACATAAAGCCAGCTTTCAAGATGAGTATGATAAGTTCGATGAACTTGAAACTATCCTAGAAACTGTTGGCAAAACACTTTAAGGTTTAATATGGCACTAGGCGATAAGGTCACAGGATCCGTCTCCTCTATGTTTCTTGACCATTGTATCGCTAGGTACAATGAGGGCAAGGAAAATAAGGAGTTTACACGTGATGCTGTGACCATGTACAGTCACAAGTTTAGACGTGCCAAGGACTTATCTGTAGTTGACGATCCAATTATCCGTAGTACTATACAAACGTTAATGATGAGCCATAACAATGCACATTATGAGTTTGACTTAAACGACGAGATAGAAATATACATAATGGAATACACTGAAGCAAGTGCAGGATATGTTGACTGGCACAATGACTTTGCAGCCAAACCATTATACGATCAAAAAATAGGCAAGCAAATTAAGTTATCCATGTCATTGATGTTGAATGACGATTTCACAGGCGGTGAACTTGAGTTTGACGAAGGACTGCAACAGTTAGGTAAAGGAGAATATTTAATTTTTCCTTCTATATGGAGACATAAAGTAAACCCTGTAGCAAGTGGGACAAGGATATCTGTGGTTGCTTGGAACTATGGGCCTAATTGGAAATAGCCAGGAATTCGTGTCGTAAGACACCTATAGGTATATATATTAGTAGTTGGTATTGCGACAGCCGAAAGTGTTGCTTGATATAGGAAAAGATAAATGAGTTACGTTGACGCCTTCTTCGAGAAGAGCAAAGATATTATACATGTAGTTGAGCGTGTAGATGGTAAAAGAATTATTCAACAATTAAAGCCAGAGTATAACTTTTATGTGCTTGACCCTAAAGGTAAGCAACAAAGTATATACGGAGATACAGTTTCAGAAGTACGTTGCAATAGCGATAAAGACTTTAAAAAGAACATTGCAATGAACACCCACAACAAGACATTTGAAAGTGACATCAAGCCACTAAACAAAACACTTGCAAAGCATTACACAAATGCAGAGCCACCTAAACTACACACAGCCTTCTTTGATATTGAAGTTGACTTTGACCCACTGAGAGGTTACAGTTCGCCGGATGATTCGTTTACCCCTATAACAGCTATTGCAATATATTTACAGTGGATGGATGCTATGGTATGTTTAGCAGTTCCACCTAAAACATTAAGTTGGGGACAAGCCCAAGCAATAGCGGCAAAAATGCCCGAAGTTATATTGTTTCGTACAGAGGGAGAACTACTTAAAACATTCCTAGAAGTAATCGAAGACGCTGATATACTAAGTGGTTGGAACAGTGAGGGTTATGATATTCCTTACACATACAATCGTATTGTGCGTACAATCGGCAAAGCAGAAACTCGTAAGTTATGTTTGTTTGGTAAGACTCCAATGAAGAAAACCTATGAGGCATTTGGTGCAGAGCGTACTACATATGACTTAATAGGGCGTGTACACTTAGACTATATGCAACTGTATAGAAAGTACAACTATGAGGAACGTCATAGTTACAGACTAGACTACATTGGCGAGATGGAAATAGGTGAGAAGAAAGTAGCATACGAAGGCTCACTAGATAAACTTTACAATCATGACTTTGAAAAGTTCTTAGAATACAACATTCAAGATACATTGTTATTGCATAAACTAGATGTGAAGTTACAGTTTATTGACTTAGCAAATACTATTGCACATGACAACACTGTATTACTGCCGGTAACAATGGGTGCTGTGGCTACAACAGAACAAGCAATCATAAACGAATCACACAGACGTGGTCTTGTTGTTCCTGATAGAATTAAAAGCAGAGACGATAACACACAAGCGGCAGGTGCGTATGTTGCGTTTCCTAAGAAAGGATTCCATGAATGGGTAGGCTCAATGGATTTAAACAGTCTATACCCTAGTGTATTCCGTGCGTTGAATATGGGTAACGAAACTATCGTTGCACAAGTTAGACCCGAGTACACTGACGAAGAGATCTACAATTCAGTTACATTAGAGAAGAAGTCGTTTGCTGATGCTTGGTTAGGTAAGTTTGGATCAAACGAATACGAACTAGTTATGGCTAAGGATATTGACCGCCCACTGAAGTTAGACATGATAAACGGTGAGACTGTAGATTGCACAGGTGCAGACATATACAATCTAGTATTCAACAGTGATCAACCATGGAATATCAGTGCCAACGGTACTATATTTAAAACAGATGTACTAGGTATTGTGCCAGGATTACTAGAGCGTTGGTATTCGGAACGACAAGTGTTGCAGGCTAAGAAGAAACAAGTAACTACAGATGCTGAGAAGATGTTTTATGACAAGCGACAGTTAGTTAAGAAGATTAACTTGAACAGTTTGTATGGTGCGATACTTAATCCACATTGTAGATTCTTTGACAAACGCATTGGACAGAGTACTACACTCACAGGCAGAGCTATTACTAGACACATGGGTGCTGAAACTAATCGCATGCTAACAGGCGAGTATGATCATACAGGAGACTGTATGATATACGGTGATACTGACTCTGTTTACTTTAGTGCTGTACCGGCCTTACCGGAAGGACAAACATTAGATATGGATAGTGCAATTAAATTGTATGATCATATCTCTGACACAGTTAGTGATACATTCCCACAGTGGCTCAATGATCAATTCAATGTGCCACTAGCAGCAGGCGCAGTTATGGTAGCTGGACGCGAAGTAGTTGGGCGATCCGGGCTGTTTATTACTAAGAAGCGTTATGCTATTAAGGTATTAGACTTAGAGGGTTGGCAACCAGAGGGTGGCAAACTAAAAGTAATGGGACTAGACTTGAAGCGTAGTGATACGCCAGAGTTTATACAAGACTTCTTAGAAGAGATATTAACTGATTGTCTTGATGGCTTAACAGAGGAAAGCGTCATTGATAAAGTACGCGACTACAAGAAGTACTTTAAAGGATTACCTAATTGGAATAAAGGTATGCCTAAACGTGTAAACAATCTAACCACATACGCCGCTAAGATTGCAGAGAAGGCAAGAGTTAATGCGCCGGACAACTATAGGCTACAACGACTTGACGCAATTAAAGATGAAGGCAAAAAGAAAGGTGGGGCAATACCAGGACATGTTAGAGCAAGTATTAATTGGAACAACTTTAAACAAGCAGTCGGCGATAACTACAGCATGACTATTACAGATGGCATGAAAGTTATTGTGTGCAGACTTAAAAGTAATGCAATGGGCTATGACAGCATAGCATATCCTACTGATGAACTACAGTTACCTCAATGGTTTAAAGAGTTGCCGTTTGACGAGGAAGCAATGGAGATGGCAGTACTGGATAAGAAAGTAACCAATGTCATTGGTGCTATGGGATTTGACTTGACTCGTATACATGAAAGCGAGACTATGCAACAGTTTTTTGAATTTTAATGATAGCAGATAATACCTTACTAACAGCAGCCAGGGCAATAGGATTTGGCAATCCTAACAGACGTCTAGAGCAATTCGATGACTTTACTAATCAGTTTCATGTATGGGTGCATTCAAGTAAGCAAGAAGTAGCAGGCTTACCTAACAAACGTAATCCTAATATTGTTAGTGGTGTTACTGATGCGTTCAACCAACTATACGGAATGTATGACAAGATAGGAATACACGATGGCGAGTATGGATATCATAATTTGTGTGTTGAGGACAGAACCACATACAACCTAAGCGAAGCAGACTGTATAGTTATCAGTCATCCGTTTAGTGCAGACGGTAAATGTTCGCATGCAAAAATACAAGAAGCAGATAAACTAAACATACCAATCTTTATTGATTGTGCGTTCTTTGGTATTTGCACAGACATAGACTTTAATTTTAAGAAATATAAAAATGTACAAAGTGTATGCTTTTCACTAAGCAAAGCATTCGGTACAGGTTTAACCAGAGTAGGGCTATTGTACACAAAGGATAAATTTCCTTGTACAATCTACAACGAATGGCAGTATCCGTTGATCGCGAGTGCAGAATACCATTACAGTAATATAAAAACTATAGGGCCTGATGATCTGCCCATACAGTATATGCAATCTCAGATTAAGATATGCGAGGAACTAGGACTTGAACCAAGTCCAACCATTATATTTGGTTTGGACTATACCGATAAGTACAGTGATTTCAAACGTGGACCAGTGAATAGAGTATGCATTACAAGGAGACTAGAACTTGACAAAGGATAAAAAAGCCGCACTGAAAGAGGCGACTACGGATACATTACTAGCAACAGTAATAAACTTTCCACTTAACATGCTATTGTTATTCGTAGCTAATAGAACATTTCTATCATGGATGGAAACAGAAACAGAACAAATATTTTGGACGTCAGTATATTTAACAATAGTATTTTCTGCCGTTGCTATAACTAGAAAGACGTATGTTAGACTATATTTTAACAAAAAGAATCTAAAAAAACAGGCTAAAAAAACTTGACTTACCTAAATAACAAGTGTATAATAACACACAACAACACTCAACACGGAGAATAGAGATGGCTGATAATCATATCAAGAACATATTAAAGGATGTACTAAAGCATACACATGGCTTAGGTATATTCGAAATGGTAAAGATCACAGGTGACTTGGAGAAAACAGAAATACAAACTGTTGATCCAGAGAAGACTGTAATCTTTAAAGGCAACACAGTAACACCGGTGCCAGAATTTGCAGACGCAACATTAGGCCTAAGCAGAATGGGTGTACTACAAGGTTACTTACAATATCCAGGATTTGATAGCGAAGATGCTACAGTTAAGATTGAGACGCAAGTAAGAAACGAAGTTGAAGTACCTGTTGAAGTAGCATTTAAAAGCACAGACGGTAACGATGCAAACTATCGCTTTATGTTAGCAGATGTTGTTAACCAGCAAATGAAAGATATTACATTTAAAGGTGCTGACTTTGAAGTGAACATTGTTCCTACTGCAAAGAACTTAAAAGACTTAGGATACTTTAATGGCATCCTTGGTGCTTATGAGGCAACGTTCTCACCCAAGACTGACGGCACTGACTTAACATTCCACATCGGTGATGGTGTTAGTGATAGAGCTAAAGTACATATCAATGGTAATATTGATGGTGGAATCAAACGTGAATGGAAATGGCCACTAGACATTGTGTTGAAGATCCTAAGACTTAGCGATAGTGCAAACTGTGTTTTGAGTATTAATGACTCAGGCTTAATGCAGATTAAAGTACTAAGCGGTCTAGGCGAATACACTTACTTACTACCTGCAAAGGGTTAATGAATGAGAGACTTAGGTAAAACACAGAAAGACTATGCGGTATACTTACCGGCTATTAGTAGTTTCTATACAAAACAACTAGATAAGATTGTTAGTAAAGTACCTAACGAAAGCAGAGTGCCAGCAGGCTTTGAACACGGAAACGAAGGTTTAGATTTCCTCAAAGACAAAGACACTTATTTTCATTACCCATATGGGCTATACTCGGCGGGGCATGCACATTTAGATATTGCAAAAAGCCACGCCGATGAGCCTATGATTCAAGACCGAGATAGAAATGTTGTTAAGGTTATGTTGGGCGACTCCGGTGGTTTCCAGATAGCAACTGGTGTTATGAAAATGGATTGGGCTAATGCTAAAGATCCTAATGACCCAGCAAGAACAGCAACATGTGAAAAGATATTGCGTTGGTTAGAGCATACAGCAGAATGGAGCATGACGTTAGACATTCCAGCGTTTGCCGCTGTTGAACCTCTAAGCAGTAAAACAGGACTTACGGAGTTCTCAGACACATTAGATATCAGTCTACTAAACTTACATTACTTCACAGCAAATAGAGTACCGGGTGCTACTAAGTTCCTTAACGTGTTGAGTGGAACGGATGAAGCAACGAGTAAAGAATGGTATGATGCTGTTAAGAGTTTCTCCGATCCTAAGTTTGTAGGTGAAGCATATGGTGATGCATCACGCACACTAGAAGGTTATGCATTTGCAGGTATCAATATGAAAGACATGCACTGTGTCTTAAACCGCTTGTTAGACTTACGAGAGGACGGGCTGCTTGAGGGCAAGGACTGGATACACTTCCTAGGTACAGGTAAATTACAATGGGCATGTTTCTTAACAGCAATACAACGCCAGTTAAGGAAGTATGACAATCCTAACATCACACTATCATTTGATGCGGCAAGTCCTTTTGTTAATACAGCATACGGACAAACATACGCACACAATTTCTTTGAACCAGGTAAGTTTGGTTACTTCATGGACAGAGCATTCGATCAACAAGATCTAGTAGGTAGTACATTACCTGCACCGTTTGGACATAGTCCTGTAATGAGTAGACTTACAATGGGCGACCTTTGTACTATGAATGCAGGCGATGCAGACAAGAACGGTAACTTTAAGTTTAGCGAAGGACAACCACTCACAGACAAGCACGGTGAGCCTAAGTTAGACACAGAAGGCAACCAGTTATATGCAGAACGTGATAGCACAACGTGGGACACTCAGACATATTTGTATTATATGGGTCATAGTGTGTTCAATCACATTGATGCAGTACAAGAAGCAAACAGACTGGCAGATGTTGAACGTTTCAGAGAAAACTTTGATTACAAAGGCTGGCGTAAGGCCAAGAAGAGTAGTAAGGCAGGCGAACTTAGTCCTTACGTTCCTGCTAACATTTTGATGTTTCAGAAGTTTGCAGAGGATTTCTTTAATCCTGCTAACCCTAACCCAAGACAAATGCTCACAGACTATAAAGAGTTTATAACGCATGTTAGTTTTGCAGGTGAAAGTGATACGTCTACAGAAGAAGTAATGAACGAGTTTTTTGAGTTTTAATATGAGTGAAATAGATCGCAGTATAGAAGGTGTATTTGTTAATGAAGGATACGAAGTTTCAGTCCTAATAAAGGATTCAGCGTTAGTAGAGTTCACATACATGCATAACGGTAAGCCCATGACAAGTACACGGGTTGAACACAATACTGCGGCAACACTTGTTGATAATTTAATAGCAGAAGGTTATATTAGATATGGATAGAGAAGGTTATACAGACGACACTAAGTTCTTTATAGGAACAGAAGTAGAACGTAGCCCAGCATACGGACAACGAACATTATTTGTCATAGGCTTACAGAATCCTAAGGAGATACTTGCTAGGGCGTTGAATAACAACTGTCCTCATATCTATCTCGGTGCTAATATGAGTTTCGATCCTCAAGATCATACAGATTGGAAGGATTGGGACTTTATGTTAATAGAACTACTAAAGAGTGATATATGGGTAACACTGGACTATGATGTCCGGCACCATGAAAATGTACTCGAAGGTGGTATGACAGAGTATGACACTTTTATCCCAATGATTAGTATTAAGTTACCTTATATTAGCCAGTTAAATTATAATGCGTGTATTAAGATAGATGACAAAGACTTTAAAGCAACCAATCCAGGTGTTTGGGTTCACAGTGTACACGACATGCTAGACCGAGAAGTATTTACTGATTGGTCTAAATACACCAAAGATGAAATAATAGACTAATGGACGGTGTAATTTTAGCGGCAGTAATAGTATGTATGATAGTAAGTTTATATGCTATCCTTAGTTTAATATTTGGTGCCGGTGGTACTAAAGGTATTACTAGTGAGTACAAAAGTAAGGACGGTGTAACCCGCACTGCCAAAAAAGAAAGAGAGAACCACATAGTATGAAAAGGTTGACTAGCAATGGTTTTTGTAGTATACTAGCTACTAAAGATGTATTTAAGGACGTAAAAGCGTGAAAATAAAAATAGAATTAGAAATTGACACCAGAGAAGATCTCAATGAGATACAGGATCTAGTTGACTTAGTTACAGAATTTAAAGAAAAGCTAGTAGCAATGAGTGAAAGCGAATACTACAATGATTGATATCCTTTACTTCATAGTTGGATTAATCATATGCGTAATAGGTATGATGATTGTGTGGGAGAGCAGTGTAATGCTAACCGAGCGTAATAAACTGCGAAAGATCACAGGCCAATACTATGACTTTGATATTGATGAAAAGTTGAAAGAAATGGGATTAACTAGAGAACAAGCATTGAAGCATTTTAATGATTGAATTATTAGTATGGTTTATCTTCACGTTTGCATGGGCGGCATATGGTACGCATGTAATAAGAGAGTTTATAAAGCATAATCGGAACGTATTAAAATGAACAAACAAGATAAAAATTTATTAATTAACTATTCGCCGTTGCTAATTGTAGCGGTGATTATGATATCCTTGCTGTGGGCACAACAAGCAGGATGAAAGAACATAGTCCATATGGGCATGTAGTTTTGAAGGAAGTACCTTTAGAATTTAACAACGAAGGTAAGACTTCAAAAAGAGGAAGATAGAATGGCAACAGGAAAAGTAAAATGGTTTGATTCAACCAAAGGGTTTGGATTTATAGCACCGACTGACGGAACAGCAGATGTGTTTGCACATCACACAGCAATCCAAGGTGATGGTTACAAATCGTTAGCTGAAAACCAAGAAGTTACATATGATGTAATTCAAGGCGATAAAGGCTTACAAGCAACTAATATTGTTTAAGGAATAGTATGAGAAGTATCTGGGTAACATTTAGTAAAGAAGGTATACATAAGTATCCTGCGGCATTAACTGATCCTAACTTGGCGACTGGCGACGAGTACGACGTCAGTTTCCTAGGCTATCCGCATAGACACACATTCCACTTTAAAGTGTGGATTGAAGTGTTCCATGATGATAGAGATATAGAGTTCATACAATTTAAAAGATGGTTGGAGAAACTGTATGGAAATGCAGAACTCCAACTAGATTATAAATCTTGCGAGATGATCGCAGAGGACTTAGCGAAAGAGATTAACGAACGTTATCCTAATCGCTGGGTAAGGATTTCAGTAGCCGAAGATAATGAAAACGGCTGTGAAATGGAATGGGAATTTGGTCGTATTAACGGCTAAACCCTATAACAACAACAGGAGAATAAAATGACAGAAACTCATTTACAAATAAAAGCGGCATTAGAAACATACCTTGCTGAGAACGATAAGTTCGAAAACAATGGTGTTAAAGCATCAGCCGCAAGAGCACGTGGTGCATTGATGGACTTAACTAAACTTGCTAAAGCAAGACGTGGTGAAATCCAAGACAAAAAGAACGCAATGTAATTTGTGTTCTTTGAGAGCAGAACGACCAATTTATTAACGAGACAACTATGCCTAGCAAAAAATCGAAAAAATCAGTAGTAAATGATAAAAAACTTCTAAATACTGATGCTGGAGGTTTATCAGACAAAGTAACGCAAGTTGTTGATTATGGTGAAATCCCTAGCAATACTCCACCAACACCGGAGAAGGAAACAAAGAAATGAGAAAACTATTTTATATGGGTTTAGAGAGTTACGAGGCTCGCTACACTTTACAACTACAAGATTGGAACGAAAGAGTATTCAATCACCGCGGACTTGACTATGAAGTCATTGTCGGTGACGAGTTAGATAACAGTAAAGCTATTGTAACAGGTAGTGTGTTAGATGCTCATGGACGTTCATATTATAGTTTATCACAGACTATGGACCTTGTTCAAAAGATGAAGAATGGAGAGCTTACTAGTGATGATGTTATCTTTTATGAAGATATGTTTACACCAGGACTAGAGTGTTTACCGTACATCATGGATCAATCCCCACCAGAATATAGACCCAAAGTGTTTGTTAGATTCTTAGCACAAACAACTGACCCAGACGACTTCTTAATTAGAGAAGGTATGTTTGAATGGATGCGTAAGTACGAACAGATGCTAGATAAATTTGTATCTGGTATTTGCGTAGCCTCTGAAGAGTTTGTTGCACATCTAAGGATTGCAGGATTCAAGGCACCAATCTATGTTACAGGTTTACCATATGGTAAAGAAGAAGTACAAGAACGTGTACCAGAACTTAAAACTCTCATTACTAGAACTAGACGTGTTGGCTTTGCCGCTCGTTGGGATGATGAGAAGCAACCTCACTTTTATATGGACTTAGCAGAATCGTATTATAAAGTAGACCCTAGTGTAGAGTTTGCTATATTTTGCGGCCACCCAGAACTAAAGAGTAATGACCAAGCGTATGTAGATCGTGCCATGGCATTACAAGAGGGTAATACAGCAAACTTTAAAGTTTATACAGGACTTAAGAAGAATGATTATTACAACTACTTAGCAGATAGCCAGGTGTTGTTTAATTGTGCTTTACAGGACTGGGTAAGCAATACAGTAAGCGAAGCAGACACCATGGGTACTTTAACACTATATCCAGCATATAGAAGTTTCCCAGAAGTATTTGCTAACAACGGTAACCATTTATATGTACCATGGAGTATCGATGACGCACAGGAAAAGTTGACTAAGATGTTTAATTCAATTGACAACAACGACCTATTAGCGTATAATATCGGTAAGATAAGTGATTACCAAAATGGAACTATTGACCGTACAATAGATGTATTAGAAGGCAATGGTGAACAATGGGCGAGAAACGATTGGGGTTTCCGTAAACATGTAGCAAAGGCAAAATATGAATAAAAGTAACGCAGAAGCGAAAACAGTATTAGTAACAGGTGGTAGTGGATACATAGGTGGCATGGTATGTCGCTTACTTGTAGCCGCAGGACACAATGTTATAAATGTAGACCGGGTCAAGAAGGAAATACCCGGAGTAACACAATACCCATTTGATTTAAACAATCATCAAATGAAAGGTGTTATTAATCTAACAAAACCTGATTCAATTATGCACTTTGCAGCTGACCATGAGGTTGGACGCAGTGTAACAGACCCAGGTGTATTTTACGGCAACAACGTAGCAAACACAATTAACTTGATTAATAATGCAGTTGAAGCTGGCGTTAAGAAATTTATATTTAGTAGTTCAAGTTCAGTGTATGGAGACATACAAAACTTTCCTACTACTGAAGACACTGCAACCAATCCTATAAGTGCATACGGACTTACTAAGAAGATGGTTGAGGATATGCTACCTGACTATGATAGAGCATACGGAATGAAGTTTGTGAACTTACGATACTTTAATGCCGCAGGTGCAGCACCAGATAATACACACGGGTATGTACAAAACCCAGCAAGTCATTTAGTGCCTATTATTGCTAGAGCAATTATTAAACAGGAACCAATCCAAGTGTTTGGTAACGACTACGACACCGATGACGGTACTTGTGAAAGAGACTATACTCATGTGTTTGACATTGCTACAGCACATTTAGCCGCACTTAACTATTTAGATGACAAAGGTACTAGTAATACATTTAACTTAGGGCAGTCTAGTCCTAATAGTGTAATGCAAGTAATTGAAGCATTCGAACGTGTAACAGGTGAGAAGGTAAACTACGAAGTAGTTGATAGACGTGCAGGTGATCCACCTAAGACGTATGCTGACATCACTAAGGCTAGAGATGAACTAGGCTGGAGTCCAATCTACGGATTAGATGAGATAGTCGCACATTCATTCGAGTGGGAGAAGAAGCAGAAGTGAAGTTATTTTATGACTACGAAACACTAACTGGTGACTTACAACATATTGTTAGAGATATGTCCGTTGCACAGTACAAGCCAGATGTTATAATTGGACCTGGCAGAGGTGCATACTTCCCAGGCGTTATGCTTAGTCATTACTTTGATGTACCATTTGAAGGATTCAGGTGGCAATTAAGAGATGGCGAGTTACAAGACGAAAGCACATTGCGACACATCTTAGACAAGCACCAACATGATAAGATACTGTTAGTTGACGACATAAACGACACAGGTGCAACACTGTTAGGTATTGACGACTTTATATTTACATGGGCTGCACAGGAAATGGTAGACATTCAACTAAAATATGCTACACTACTTAGTAAGTCCACAAGCAGTTTTGAACAAGTAGATTTTTACGCAAGGGAACTAACTCCGGATTACGATCCATGGGTAGTTTTTCCTTACGAACAATGGTGGAACTTTAAGGAAACAAAATGAATACAAAAAAGACAGCAAAAATTCGTAAAACAGTATATGCTGGCAACGGTAGTGGTGGACCAGATATGGTATATGTGGTAGACCTTTTTCAAGGAAACAAACTAATGGAAAGTAGAACATTACTAGGCAAAAGTATTCACTATGCTGAAGATGTTGCTGAAAATTGGGAAACAGGAATAATTAAACTAAACAAGACATCCTCGTCTTAAACTCGGAGAAGAAATGAAAAAGCATGAAGAAGTAATCAAACGATTACAAGATAGTAACACTCGTTACTGGGCAGGAGATAACATCTCAGAACACCTCAAAGAAGGTGATCAAGAATTACTAATTGACGAAGCAACCGAAGCATTCGAAGGTGTACTAGATGCACTAGTTATTGATAGATTCAATGATCCGAATAGTCACGGAACAGCAAGACGGTTAGCAAAGATGTACTACAAGGAAATTATGGAAGGGCGTTATGTTGGTATGCCTAATGCAACAGCATTTCCTAATCATCTAGATGATGGTTATAAAGGCATGCTGGTTGTGCGTAGTGAACTTAAAAGTATGTGTTCACATCACCATCAACCAGTGACTGGTGTAGCATACATCGGTATCATTGCCGCGGAGAAACTAATTGGCCTAAGCAAGTACACAAGAATAGCACAATGGTGTGCTAGGCGTGGTACATTACAAGAAGAACTATGTAATGATATTACTAGGGAGATACAGAGGGCTACTGGTTCAGAGAATGTAGGTGTTTATATTCAAGCAACGCATGGTTGTTGTGAGAATAGAGGCATTATGGCTACTAGTAGTTTAACACAAACAACTGTACTAGAAGGGTTCTTTAAAACAGATCCTGGTACCAAGAAGGAATTTATGGATAACATTCATTTACAACAACAACATGCGTGTGGTAAGTAATGGGAATAGAAACTAGAGGTAATGATAACTTATTAGTTATTGCAGGCTCGGCAGTATTAGTCGACGATGTTGGTGATGCAGTTTTAGACAGACAAAACTTAGACTGGATCTGTAAAAGATTTCCAATAACAGTAGACGAAGTATTCCAGTGTGTTGAAGTACTAGCGGATTCTAACACCCAATACAAAGACGGTATTACTCTAATCAATAGAGGCGATGATAAAGACATCCTACTTGAAACCATTAGCGTTAACGAAACACTTTTCTTTGGGCTACTAGATTACGGACACAGTATTAAACCGGGCTGTTTAGACTTTGATATAATTTACAATACAGGACTCGTAAAGGTTATCGAAGACATATACTTTGATCTTAAGGCTGATGCAAATCACTATGAAGTAAGCGAATTACATGAATGTGTGTATCAAGCTATACGACAAGAGATAGGCGACATTGAACCAGATGTAATATTAAATTCAATTAACAATGGCGGAATGGATTAATGGCAAACACAGAAACACAATTAATGATCGAACGCACTCACGATATTAGACAATGGCACAGAGACCGTAATCTAATTGATGGTGCAACAGACAAAGATCAACTAGCAAAACTTATCCAAGAGATGGGTGAACTAAGTGATAACATCTGTAAGCAACGTGATGTCAAAGATGATATTGGAGATATGATTGTTGTACTAATAAACATTGCAGAACGCAATAATGTTAGTATTACAGAATGCCTGGACCAAGCATACAACGATATCAAAGACCGTAAAGGTAAAATGATAGACGGTGTGTTTGTAAAAGAAAGTGATAATGTCTAATGAACTGCTGGTGATCAACCTACTTACTTGCTTAATGGCTAAGCATATTATTGCTGATTACTTTATGCAATACAGTTGGATGATGAAGGACAAAGCCATATATGGCGGTCCAGGTGGTGTAGCTCATGCTGGTTACCACGGTACACTAACTTTTGTAGTATTAGAGTTATTCAGTACAGGATGGCCAATATCGCTGGCACTAGCAATAGCAGATGCAGTTTTACATTATCATATAGATTATGTTAAAAGTAATGTATGGAAGAGCAGAGGGTACGGTCCACAGGATCAAATGTATTGGGTAACACATGGCGTCGACCAGTTTGCTCATTTTTTAACTTACATAGGAATTGTATTATGGATAATGTTATAAGTATGAAAGAAGCACAAATGGAAAAGTTTGTACGCAGGCTACTAGACCCTGAAGGGTTTGGTCACGCAGTAACAGCAGAAGTCCGAGATGAAGCAAGAGTGCTATTAGGAATGAAGAAAGTGGAGACGGTAAAAATACAATGCTTGTAGAAAAAGTAATAAGTGTAACACACTACAGTGATAGGTTGTTTAGTTTTAAAACAACTCGTGATAAAAGTTTCCGTTTCAAGAACGGTGAGTTTGCTATGATTGGATTGGATGTAGAGCCAAAGCCTATTTGGAGAGCATACAGCATTGTGAGTACTAACTACGATGACCATATTGAGTTTCTAAGTATTAAAGTAGAAGACGGTCCACTCACTAGTAAGTTACAGCTCATTGAAGTTGGTAGTGAAGTACTAATTAAGCCTAAGTGTACAGGTAGTTTGGTAATTGATTACCTTAAACCAACTAAGAACTTGGTAATGCTTTCAACAGGCACAGGCATTGCTCCTTTTATGAGCATTTGCAGAGACTTTGAAACATACGAAAAGTACGATAACATATTTTTGTTCCACACAGTTAGGAACAAGAACGAACTAGCATACAGACCAGAATTAGCACTACTAGAAACAGACCTACCATTCCTATACATAGACAGTGTTACCAGAGAAGACTATCCACGCAAGGGCAGGTTTTGGGACCACATCGATGAGTTCATAGAAGGTGGACTTACACTAGGTCGAGATTCTGTTATGGTGTGTGGGTCAACAGACCTAAATAAACAATGCAGAGCTATGTTTAAAGAACAAGGCTGGATTGAAGGCAATGTTGGCGAATCAGGCGACTTTATGCTTGAAAGAGCATTTGTAGATTGACACGAGTATGAACATACTGTATAATACATACATTATTAAAGGCGAATATACATGAATTTAAAATATAGTGAAACATTCTATAGTCCACAAGGCGAAGGTGCGTATGTGGGCATTCCTAGTTTGTGGATACGTTTTTTCTTGTGTAACTTACAGTGTAACGGCTTTGGACAAGATGAGCCTACTAAGCCTGACACATGGGAACTGCCTTACGAGACTATAGACATCTCTGAGATTAAGGTAGTAGAAGAACTTCCTGTATTTGACAAAGGATGTGACAGTTCATATACATGGGCTAAGAAGTATAAGCATCTCATAACAGATCGTACTGTAGAGGAGGCTGTAGACGAGCTTACAGCGTTATTACCCACAAGTACATTCAAGCATGCTAGGACAGGACAAAGTGCTGACATGGTGTTTACAGGCGGCGAGCCAATGCTTAAACAAGCACAACTAAGTATGGTTGCCATTATGCGTGAGTTTGCAAAGCGTGGTGATTGCCCTGCTAGAGTTACAGTAGAGACAAACGGAACTAAAGCTATACAAGCAGACTTAGTCGATCTAATAGACGACATGCACATTAGTTCAGAGTATGGTGGAATTATACCTGATGAGAAATCCAATGATATTGAATGGTATTGGAGTGTTTCACCTAAACTGTGGACCACTGCCGGTGAGGTAAGTAAACGTGCAATAAGACCTGAAATAGTCGCAGACTATGCTAAGGCAAGCAATAAAGGACAATTAAAATTCGTAGTAAACGGCTCCAGCGAGAGTTGGGACGAAGTAGAAGAACATATACTAGCATTTAGAGAAGCTGGTGTTACTTGGCCTGTATGGATTATGGGTGTTGGTGGTACTGTCGAGGGACTTAAGATGACAGAAGCTATTATTGCAGATGAAGCTATACAACGTGGCTACTATTATACTAGTCGTGTCCATGCTCATATTTACGGAAATGCAATAGGAAAATAATATGTATCCATGTAATATATGCGGAAAGAAACTACACGGTACAGATATAAAGTATCACACAGCCGATCAAACTAAAGTATTTTGCGGCGCTGAATGCAGTTTAAAATACTACACACATTTAAGAGAGGAAAAGAATGAAGAAGAAAACTAAAATACCGTTTGGTATGATACCAGCAAGTTGGGGTCTCAAAGGTAAGTCTAGGCTTATAGCAGAGGCTGAATATTATTACGAAGGTTCCGACTTAGAAAAGCAATTAGCCTTAATTGATGTTGACAATGAAGTCGACGGACAGGTTGCTGAGTTAGAGATCGATCTTAAAAATGAGAAGATTGGCAAGGTTGAGTTTGAAAAGAAGGTTGCTAATCTAAAAGAAGAACCTTGGGTAAATGTATTAGAGTTAGGTGTAAATCCTGAGAACGCCCAAGCAGGCTATATTGAACTAGACTGGAACGATCACTTTATTGAGATGTTACATAACAACGGTTATACTGCTGCAAACGATGAAGAGATTGTGAACAAATGGTTTAATGACGTATGCAGAACTGTACTAGTACAAGAAAATGCAGACTTAGACTTTGGGTTACAAGAAACAGATCCAGCTGGTACAGGAGCAACTGATGTCGTCGTTAGAGCAGACAGCAAAGACCAAACTGATTAAGTTAGTAAAGGCAATTGAGCCAGTTGTAGAACAACAGCTCGCTGAATTTACTACAGGTGAAGTAACGTATGTACTAGAACACTTTAAACAGCACTTGTCATACGACCTAGCTAGAGACTTTGAAACAATTAGAGAAGCAGAGCTAAAAGAATCACCATTCGATGACTTATTAAATGATTGACATTGGCCTACAACCTATGTTAAACTTAGACACTAAACAAACAACTACGGTAAACAATAACATGCAAAAACAAACATTCATAATAGTAGACAGCATGAATATGTTCTTTAGAGCAAAACACGTTGCTCGCGGTAATGACATGGACATGAAGATCGGTATGGCTATGCACATTATGTTTAACAGTGTTAAGAAAGCATGGCGTGACTTTAACGGTACTCACGTTATATTTTGCTTGGAAGGTCGTTCGTGGCGTAAAGACTTCTACACACCGTACAAAGCAAATCGTAAAGTGATTGCAGACAAACGTTCACCTAGAGAACAAGAGGACGACGAGTTGTTCTTTGAAGCATATAATGACATGTTAGCATTCTTAGATGAGAAGACTAACAGCAGTGTTGTTAGACAGGGCAATGCAGAAGCAGATGACATGATTGCTACTTGGATACAACAACACCCAGACGACAATCATATTATTGTTAGTAGTGACACAGACTTTCATCAGTTGATTGCACCTAACGTATCGCAGTACGATGGGGTACAGGATAAAATTGTTGCTATTACAGGCATTACTAGTGGCAAGACAGGTGAGGCTCTTATTAACAAGAAGACCAAGTTACCACTTGAAGCACCAGATCCTGAATGGATACTGTTTGAAAAGTGTGTGCGTGGTGATACTAGTGACAATGTCTTTAGTGCCTACCCAGGTGCTAGAACTAAAGGTAGCAAGAATAAGACAGGCATACGCGAAGCATTTGAAGACCGTAACACAGGCGGCTTTAACTTTAATAACTTTATGCTACAACGTTGGGTTGATCACGAAGAGCAAGAGCACAGAGTTAGAGACGACTTTGAACGTAACAAGATACTCATTGACTTAACACTACAGCCTGATGAAATTAAAACAGAGTGCATTGCTAGAATCGAAGAAGCAAAGACCAAGGCACCAATTGGACAAGTTGGTATACATTTTATGAAGTTTTGTGCTAGGCACAATTTAATGAGAATGAGTGAGAACCCAGGCGATTACTCGGAGTTTTTAAATGGACGATATGAGCAAGGCTGAGAAAATATTAGCAGGCACATGGCCTATGAAAGATCCTAAGTGGATTTACGAGTCGCCCGATAAAGGAGAAACACTATACCGCAGATTATTTGGCGGTAAGTACAAACAACTGTTTAACAAGGACGACGACATGTCCAAGTTAGATGAAGAATATTTTGCAATACATTTTAATGGAGAAACAAATGGCAGATAGTAATTTACCGCACCTAGTGTTAGATTGGAGTTTTAATATACCAACACAAGAGCTAACCGTTAGCATTAATGACGAGTTATCATACAGTGCGATCAATGGTGGAAGAGATGGATTCACAAAAACGTTTAAAGGTGAGGATACTACAGTAACTTTAGAAGAATGGGATAATATTGAAAAATATTGGATCAGTGAGAACTACAGTGACTTGGTAGGTACATTCCAACCAGACGGTGATAGAATTATTCCACACCCAACGCTAGACAGAGATGACCATGCACCGATGGGAGTAGGACCAGATGGATTCTATTTAGATCACATGCAAAGACGTCAGTGTGTGCTTGACGGACATGACCAGGCAGTAATTGGATATGGCAAAGAAGGCACATTATATACAACAACAGACCAAGGCGCAACTATTTTTAAACGTGTTGCACATAGAAATGTATTATACGGTGAGTTGGAAGACCCAGCGTTTGATGACTTTAAATGGGTAGACCATTCACAGCCTTGTTTACAACAACCGTGGGCTGAAGGTGTAAAACTAAGCTCACACAAAGAAATGCTAAAGGACGGAGTTAGTCCAGTAGATGTTGAAAAATGTGTAGAAGGAAAATGGCCTAAAGCACTTAGACCAGAATTACAAGAATTATACATTTACCCAACAGACTAGAACAAAAAGAGGAACACACATGATTGATATGAAAACAAAATTACAACAAATTAGTAGCGAAGCATGGATAGTGCAAAAGGGAGACAAGCGTATTGGTATTCTAAATAAGAATATACAAGATCGGTTTACTTTTATCTCGGGCAAGTCTATTGAAGTATATGACACTGAAGAAGAAGTAAGTGAACACTTTGGTAACATTACACTGTTTGAAGATCAAATCGAAAAGCCAACAATGACCCGAGATGAGTTTTACATCAAAGGACATGCTATAGATTATGCAAACCCTATCCCAATTGAACCAGGTAATGAAAACTATAGAGATGATGTACCGTTGTATTTAAAATCCGAAGGCAGTGAAGTGTTTTATGCAGCCGGTTGGTATTGCATTAACTTTGATAAGGGCTGGAAACAAGGCCACGGACCTAAGTTAACTACACTACTTGAATATGGTTTTAGAGGGCCTTATAAGACTAAGATCGAATGTAAGCAACATATGAAACAATTGAATAAACTTCGCAAGCAAGAGCTGTGAATGAGTTTCAAAAGTTAGTAGCTCACGTTAGGAACTTAAAAAAAGAAAACATATCACAAGCAACATTTGATGTGAATTACTTAAACACTGTATTAGATACAGTTGCTCCGTCTGCTGATGCAGTAAAGGCGCAACGTAAACTAAACAACACAGCAATTGTCGGCGATGGCGGCAAGTTTACAGAAGAATGATAGAAGGCGAGTATAACGTTCATTACGATTATACTTGGAAGACTTCGGTAGCATCGTTACCAATGACCATAGTTACTTGGTTGGAGAGTGTAGTAGAAGATGAATGGGGTTGGTATTTTATACCACATGAGAATATGGACTACGATAGAGCGGATTGGCATAAGGATCAAACAATGTGTTTAACGTTTAAAAGTAAGCAAGATCTAATTATGTGTAAACTGTCAGTAGTATTAAACTAATAATAAGAGAGGAAAAATGAAAGTAGTAATTTATAGCAAACCACAATGTCCATACTGCGACATGGCAAAACGACTAGCAGAACAGAAAGGATACGACCTAGAAGTATACATGCTAGGTGAGGATTTTGAACGTGAGCAACTAATGGAAACATTCCCAGGTGCTAGAACATTTCCTCAAATTATAGTAGACGGTGAGAAGATCGGCGGATATGATAACTTTAAAGCACTAGTAATGCGTGAGGGATTAGGCAAATGAGCGAAATAGAAAAGAACATTAAAGAAATGATTGCATCTAATGATGTGGTATTGTTTATGAAAGGTAACCCAAACCAACCACAGTGTGGGTTTAGTGCTAAAGTAGTGCAATGTTTAAAAGAAGTAGGTAAGCCATTTGGATACGTTGATGTATTATCAGACCCTGAAGTTAGAGCAACATTGCCTAGTATTAGTGATTGGCCTACATTCCCACAACTGTTTGTTAAAGGTGAACTTGCAGGCGGATGTGATATTATTACCGAAATGCATGCCAATGGTGAGTTAAAAGAACTACTGAATTAAAGCATATTATAATGGATGAAAATTGATAAATATGTGTATACAGGAGACACATACAATGAGTAGACCAAAACCAAAGATTTTACTAGAATCCGTTAACAAGCACACATACAAGTCCGAACAAGTACTAAGTGCTGATGCAATATACAGCGTATTCTACGAACAAAAGCCTATTAACTTACGAATTTTAAATACACTTGTGAGTTACCCAGGCCCAAAATATAAAAAGGTTTCATTTAGTAACCCAGGACATGCTTTTAACTTAGCAGAGAGATTGAATAAGATATTTCAATCAGACGATTTCAAGGTTGTTAAATTAGACATAGGCACAGAGGTTACTGAGGATGAAATTAAACAGCAGTAAACCTGTTCAATATCAGATAGCGGAATTTATCTCTAAGAATTTAACTCGTACTATCGAAAATTTTACTGATCAGTCTCCCGAAGCACAATGTTATGCATTGTTTAAAAACTTTAGATTAGTAGATAACGAACCAACAGGATTACGCCTAACATCAATAGGACATAAACTAATGAGTAGGCACTTTACTGCAACAGAATTTTATCTAGAGCAACCTATTACAGGAATAGTTCTGGTAAATTTAGACCAAGCAATGAAAAGACCCTACTACTTGAGCAAGAAAAAAGTTGCGTTCTATGATGAAAATGACGCGGCTTGGTTCAGACTAGGTGGCGAGGATTTAAAATACTTCTCAGGAAATTTATGAAACTGCCCCATTTAGACCCTATACTGTTTATAGACAGTCATTCAATAGTAGACGATACCGACATTACTGCAAAGTACACTGTACCATACGACCACCCTGTGTTGAAAGGACACTTTCCACATTTCCCCATATGGCCTGGGATACATCTAATAGAAGGATGTAACCAAACAGCCGGCCTACACGCTATGCACAGCGTCTCTACTGACATTGACGAAAACTTTGTTGCAATGGTCGCATCTATAGACAAGGTGAAGTTTAGAAGGCCCGTTTTACCTGGAGCAAAGTTACAGTATACTGCTACATTGGATAAGAAAAAAGGCTCGTATATGTACTATGATTGTGTAGTGTATGACAAAGGTACTAGAGTTGCTCAAGCATATATAGGACTTACAGCAACAAAACGACTATAAGTAACTGTTTTACATACAATTTTAACCATTGACAATACAGTAAAACAGTGTATAATATATTAGTAACTTAAACAAAAAGGGAAGAAAGATATGAAAAAATTAGCATTAGCAGTAGGTATTTTAGCAATAAGCACGTCAGCACTAGCAGAAACAGCAAGAGTTATAGACGTTGAGCCTATATTTGGCAACGTAGTAAAGACTGAGACTGTGCCTGTTATAAAATCTGTGTGTACAGACGCAGGTCGCAGGAATAGCAAAGGATTAATTGAACGAGGCGTTAACGGTGGCTTCGGTAGTCAGGAAGGCTTACTTGGTACTGTTATTGGATACGGCATTGGTAACGAAATCGGTGGCGGATCAGGCAATGAAATAGCTAAAGTACTTGGCGCAGTTGTTGGTAATAAGATTGGTAACAGCAGAGCGGCTACAAAGAATAGCCAGTGTGAAATGGTCGAAACTGTAGAAACTCACAGATATTATGCTAGAGACATAGTATCATACAACGTAGACGTGGAACTCGGTGACGAAATTTACACTGTTAGGCGTAAGCAAGAGCCAATGTTAGGTGATTACATTAGAGTATCAGTTAACGTTAAGTAACAGCAATTTACGTTAGGAAAGGGCATTATGCCCTTTTCTTGTGACTAAGTCATTGAAAACTAAAGTAATTATTCTACTTGACATACCCCATCTAAAATAGTATAATATATACATAACAAAGACAGAAGGGGTAACGATATGTCAGATTTTCAATTCACTTATAAGCCAGGGGTTTCGCATCGTCAAAACTTTGTAGAATGGAGAACACTTAATGCAGAAGAGCGTTCAGCATACAATGAAGTACAAATGACGCAGGAAGAAGCTGAAGCATCTTTCTTTAAAATGTACGGTGTAGGCGATATCAAAACGGTTGACATACACGACGTCCTATAGTATAATACTTACATAGGTTAAACATAAAAGGTAGGAGTTTTATATGAATGAAGTAACAGCAAGAGCATCAGTGGTAACACCGATTGTTGAAAGAGCAATGGCAGCTAACAGGCCCATCTTCCTTTGGGGAGCACCAGGTATTGGTAAGTCTGAATTAGTTGCAAAAATAACGGAAAATCTTCCAGGTAACAATCTTATGATTGATATTCGTTTGGCACTAATGGAGCCAACGGATCTACGAGGATATCCTTTCCGTAACCCAGATACAAATCAAATGGAATGGTCTCCACCAGTTGACCTTCCTAGCATGGAGCTCGCAGAACAATACGACACAATTGTAATGTTCTTAGACGAGTTGAACTCAGCACCTCCAAGTGTGCAAGCAGCTTCGTACCAGTTGATCCTTAACGGTAAGATTGGTCAATACCAAATGCCAAGCAATGTAAGAATTGTAGCGGCTGGTAACAGAGAGACTGATAGAGGTGTTACCTTTAGAATGCCGGCTCCGTTAGCAAACAGGTTCCGTCATATTAATATGGAAGTGAACTTTGAAGATTGGCAGCAATGGGCAGTGAACAATAACATCCACAGTGAAGTTGTTGGTTACTTATCATATGCCAAGCAAGACTTATTTGACTTTGATCCAAAGACTAGCTCACAAGCGTTTGCTACTCCACGTTCATGGTCTTATGTAAGTGAAATCCTTAACGTACCGGGCTTTGCAGATGCAGATCGTAAAGAGCAACTTGTAGAACTTGCAGGTGCTATTGGTGAGGGGATGGCTATTAAGTTTAACGAGCATCGTAAGATTGCTTCGGACTTGCCTAACCCAACTGATATCCTTAACGGTAAGGTAAAGGAGTTGAACTCCAAAGTAGCAAAAGAAATATCAGCCAAGTATAGTTTGGTGGTAGGACTTGCATACGAAATTAACGAAGCATATAAAGAAGCAGGTAGTGTCGACAAAGACATGGGCGTAATGCTTAACCATATGATTCGTTTTGCCTTCAATAACTTTGAGCCTGAGATGGTTATCTTTTCATTGAAGACACTAATGAAAGATTACAAGATCGTGTTTAACTTCCGTAAGGTGTTAGACAAAGATGTGCAATCTACCTTTAACGACAAGTACTTAAAGTACATCGTTTAGGACAGTTTAAAATCCTTATACGCCTACCTATGTTACTCCCTACCTAGTATAAGGATTTTGGCCCTCGGAAACGGGGGCTTTTTATTTGTAAGTTGTTGTTTTAGTAGGGTAAAAAGTACATATATAACACTTGACTTAGCACATAATCACTGTATAATATACAGTATAAGAACAAACAAGGTAGGACTTATGACATATTCTTTCGCAAAACAGGACACAACGGACGCACCTAAGCCGGCTATTAATGTCCCTGACACTGACAAAACATCTGCAGAAATCGAAGACATTCTAATTAAAGCTAGAGTTGATATGCTAATGAACGCACCGTTCTTTGGCAACTTAGCAACTAGGCTAGTGTTAATTGATGCTACTGATTGGTGCCCAACTGCCGCTACAGACGGCAAACATTTTTATTACAACAGACACTTTACTGCCGCACTAACTGAAGACGAGTGCATTTGGTTAATGGGGCATGAGATACTGCATTGTGTTTACGATCATATGGATCCAAACAGACGAGGTGATCGTATACACCAACTATGGAATGTAGCAAACGACTATGTTATTAACTTAGAACTTGAAATTGCTAAACTAGGTCGTAGAATTCGTAAAGAGATCATTGAAGTATGCTTTGATCACAAGTACAACGACATGATGAGTGAAGATGTATATGACAAACTTTACCAAGAAGCAGACGAGCAAGGTCGCATTAAGCAAGTAAGTTTTGATATGCACATGGAACACGAAGAAGGCGATGACGATGGCTCTGGTGGTGTTGGACAAGAAGCTAATGTACAAGATGGTACTAAAGGCCCAGTCCCAATGACTGCTGATGAGAAGGAAAAGATTAAGCAAGAATTTAAGAGTGCTACAATGCAAGCCGCTAAGGCTGCAGGTGATGCTGGTAATTTACCTAACGGTGTTAAACGCATGTTGGACCAGTTGGTTAACCCGCAACTCGATTGGAGAACATTACTTGCTATGCAAATCCAAAGTGTTATCAAAAGTGACTACACTTTTAGCAGATCAAGTCGTAAAGGAATGGACAGTGGCTTCTTCCTTCCTGCTATGGACTATGAGCAATCAATAGATGTTGCTATTGGATTAGATATGTCAGGTAGTATTGATGACATTATGTCACGCGACTTTCTAAGTGAAGTTAAAGGCATCTTCGATCAGTACACAGGCTTTAAGATACATTTGTTTTGCTTCGACACAGAAGTACATAACCCACAACAATTCGATGATATGAACATGGGTGAGTTTATGGACTACGAACTTGTAGGCGGCGGCGGTACAGAGTTTGATTGCTGTTACGACTACATGAAAGAAGCAGGTATCGAGCCTAAGAAGTTTATTATGTTCACAGACGGATACCCATGGGGTAGCTGGGGTGATGAACATTATTGTGATAGTTTATTTATAGTACACGGCACCGGGTACGGCGGCCAACCACCAACCTCACCGTTTGGAATAACGGTACCATACTCAAGGGAAGACTAATGACATTCAGTAGTGCTAGAAGTATACAACCTATATATAGAAACGAACTTTCCGAATGGGAGTTTGATAAGTTATGCCAATGCCGCGGTAGCTTAGCCGAAACAATGTTATTACAACGAGCAAGAGTTGCAAACACTAAACCCAGTTATGTCGAAGACGGTGTAGTTGAGGCAGGTTTGTTAGAGTATATAGGCATTAATGCTAGAGGACTGTATTATATCCAACGAGGCTACTGTAATTTTACAGCATATTTTGAAATATTAAATGATCAAATTGACTTTCTTAATATGGTAGAAAAACACGCCACAAATTACCAGTAACAGTTAAAACATCTGTTAAATACTAAACATAAACTATTAGGAGTTATTTAAATGACAAAAGAAACATCAAACATTGAAGCAGAAATGCCAGATGTCCCAGAAGCTGAAGCAGGTGCTGAAGCAGGAATTCCAGAAAGTATTAATCTTTCTGACTTAGGAACACTATTACAGATTGTTGATCTATCAACACAACGTGGTGCTTTCCGAGGTGCTGAACTTACCCAAGTAGGTGCAGTATTTGACAAACTAAACACGTTCTTATCATACGTTCAACAGCAACAAGCTGAACGCGAAGAAGAGCAAACAGACGCTCCAGAAGAAGCAGCGTCAGAGGAATAAATTATGGCTACTCCAATGAAACATGTAGGTAAAGTCGGCGAAAAGCCTTGTGTAGTTCTCTATAGAGAAGTACCAGGTGAATCAGATTTTGCATTAATTGTACAAACAACTAACTTACCAGATGCACAACACGATGCATTAATGAATATTGTCCAAAGTGCAGAAGCACAAGAAGCAAATGAAATTGCTGATGTATTAGATAGACGTCAGTTTAGTGATGGCAGTAACATGCTACAACAATTACATTTTGACAAACGAATTGAAAAGGTATCAGTAAACTTGGTAAATTTAACGCCAACGCCAGCTGATAGTATTTCTCTCGCTGAAGTTAATGCTGAGATAAGAAAGATTGGAAACAATTCTAATCCACCTCTAAAGACAGACGCAATTCAACAAATGGATAACCTTGATAACCAACCTGTAACTGCTAACCCAGTTGTTGCCGAAAGCGACCCAACATTAGCAGCAGCTAATGCACCAGTCATGGAAGGCGATGTTAACGAGTCACAAATTGCTCTTAACTTACTACAACAAGCAACTATCTTAGAAGACGATGCACATGCTATTATGAATGATGCAGAAGCTAAAAGACAAGAAGCTTACCGCTTAAATCCAGACCTCGAGCCGAGGAAAGGACCAGGTAGACCAAAAAAAATCATTAGTTAGTTAACAGGCGTACAAACGTCAAGGGAGGCGGTATGGCAGGGCAGGGTGAAGCAGCTCGAATCGTTCTTGTTGGTAAATCGAAGAACAAGGGCAAATTTAAGGATAAAAGTTTTTTGTCGGATATCAACCCTACTGAGATCCCTAAAAGATTTATTGTTAAGATAACAGTAACATTTGAAACCGGCGACAAAGTTGATTTCGATACGAGCAATATTGCAGAAACATTTACTATAGACGAAATGCAAGATTGGTTAAAGAAGATAGATACTAAGCATGCTATTATAAAGGTTGAGATTATGTTAGACTTGGATCTAATATATTCAACAGTAAAAGAAGATGCTGACACTATCTTTAGTAAGTACTTCTAAAGAAGAACTTCTATAAGTTTAAGCCTCCGGAAGGGGGCTTTTTTATGAGTGTGTTTTTGGTGCGTTGTATAAGTTGATTGGTGGAAGTTCTAGTTCAGGCCAGTCTATACATTGCTTCTTGAGTAACTTGGTATTTTTCTTTGCAAACTTCTTACACATCTTTTTTGACATAGGACACTTTAAACACTTTCCGCATTTGGAGCCTATAAGATGATATCGATCTGTGTCACCGTCTACTACGGCGTGGCATATACACTTGTACACTACAACCCTTTAAGTATGGTATCAACGGTGTTTTCCGTAACGTGTAACGCATTGTAAGGGCAGCTGTTAGCGTTTAGCACAGCTACTATGTCTTTGTCTATCTGTTGACTGTGTGCTTTGTCCTGTGCTCTACCAACGTCATCGAACTGGTCTCTGCGTTTAAGTACTACGTTGATGTTGTCATATAAGTTATAACATTCTAATGCTAGTTTATCCATAACGTCTGTGTACATAGGACCGTCGTATACATTACGATACACAATACTAAGCAACACAGGGCTGTCTGTAATAATGTAATCTACTTTGTCTTTGAGTCTTACTAGTTTGCGGTGTTGATGTGCTAGTACCCATAGTTGGTCTTTGAGCATAGGTACATTACCTTCCCAAACACATTCCTTAGCAAATTCAGTTACTAGTTCAACACTATAACCTTGTGCTTTCATTTTGTAAAACAAGCCTGATGCTTGAGTGCTCTTGCCTGAGCCAGGACCGCCATAAAAGTTTATTACTTTAGTCACTTAATGTTCTTCCTCTGTTATGTTCGTAGGGTGTAGAATCAACTAGTAAGGCATCCATGCTCTTGTGATGAGGTGCTGGCTTTCCATCATTACCTAAGTTAACAAATACTAATTTATTAATTGTGGTAATAATCTGCTTAGTTTTTTTATTACGCACTATGCAATTAATTGTTATACTTGTTCTTCCCATAGCAATAGTATCCATCCCAATCTCAACTATGTCGCCTCTAACAGCCGTAGAAACAAATTGAATGTCAGTCATACTAGCAGTAACAATACGATCATTGCCTAACTGACAAGTACAATATATGTATGCTTCTTCATCTATCCAATCAAGTACTCTGCCTCCAAATAATGTTGCATTAGAGTTTAAGTCTTTGTGCGTAACCATCTTCCTTGTAAAGTATTTCATTTATATCCTATCTGCATAAATCTACTGTACACTGGTATCTTTAGTTCTCCGGCATACAAAGTTCTTTTTAAAGGATAGCGTTCTTGCATATCCTCGACACTAGAGCAAGTGTTTATATGATCGTCGTACTCGTCTGAGTTATTAGTTTGCATAATAATTAATTGATCATTACCCACACTGTCAAACCAGTCGTTGTTCATATGTTCACAGCTCGTGTTTATTATAGCATAAGGTTTTACAGAAATCAACTCCCCTTCTGTGATAAATTCCATATTCTGGCAATTAAGTTCATTTACATCAGCAACTATACCTTTGAACTTCCAGCCCGGTAAGTATTGCCTGTTAAGATATTCAGCTAGTTCAATACTTTTAGGGTCCATGTCAAAACCATAGATTCTATCTATAGGTATAGCTCTGTGTAATAGAGGAACTAATGCTCCTACCCAGCAACCTAGTATAGCCCATGTTTGGTAAGACTGTATACTAGTATTAGCAAGTGTGTGCAATAGCCATGCTTTGCTTACTAGTTGCCCTATGCTGAATGCATCCTTAGGGTACTTGTTCGTGTTTACTTCGTGTATAAGTGTAGGCGGAATATTAACACCACAGTCATCTAACCAGTGGTGTACGCTATCCCAATCACTAAGTGTTATCTTGTTCATATTGTATTTTTAGCCAATCAAAGTTATTAATGTTTAATAGCACTTCCGCATTATCCTTGTTCTCTTTTGCAAACGCCACCGCTTGTTCTGCACCTGCTTTTGCGTCATCTTTAAAGTCTGCATCTGGGTTAGGGTTTAGCCATGCATCTAAACGCTCTTTGCTTTCTATATCATCGTTGAGTGATAGTTTAACGCACTCCCTAAACGCACTACGCCACGCACTGTAAGCGTCTGTGTTGAATCTTGTGTAGCAACTAAGCTCAGGTATAGCCTTAAATCTACTACTTAGTCCTGTTGTAAAGTCTAGTCCCCATGTAGTTGCATCTCTAACCATTTGCGTTGGGAATAGTTTAACACCGCCGTAACCGTATTCAAGTCCGTTAATTAAGTTCATACTGTTCCATACATGAACTACTTCTTCGTCATATACATCTGGCATGTATGAAAAGTCAAAACTGTCTAATACATCAGCATCGCCATCAACTACCCAAAACATATTACTAGTAACACGGTTACTAGCATGCTGGTGAGCATTAAATATGCCGTCTATATCTTTAATCCATATTAGGTTAGGTTTACGTTTGGATACTGTAGCAAGTTCACTTACCCGTTGCTGTAACTTCTCAAAACGTTCTGCTGCTTTAGGTTCATTGTAACTTAAAAATATAATGTCAAACATTTCTGTGATACTTCCTTGTTCACGAACGTACTGTACGTTCTTAATTTTGTTTAATTGTAAATCTGCTGTGGTTAACTTACTATAGTCTCCGTTAGTAGGCCATAGTCTAAGTCCACCATATCCGTGTGTTTGACCTGTTAAATCATTTACTTTCTGCCAGCAATGTATCTTGTTTATGTCTGCTACTTTAGGTGAGAATCCTAGTTTAGTAGGCGTTGCTTGTACGTCTGTATCTGTGTTTGGATTCACACTCCACACAAACGGCACTGGTTCGCCTGTTTCATACCCGTCTCTATAACTTTCTAGTTCGTCTAAGAAGTCGTCTCTATTGTAACTGTCTAGTCTAATGATTGGCCACTTAGGACGTAAACTTGCTTCCACAGTCATTAGTTTTAAGTTGCCTAAACTGTTGTTTAGTATCTGGTCATCAGTAAATTCCCACTCATCAAATAGGTTTTTAGGCACTAATCTAATGTTCTTATGTTCGCCATCTTCGTTTAAAAAGACATGCATAAAGCCTGTATCGTACTGTGTAGGATAGTAATCGAAGTTAAAATCTGGCGATACTTGGGTATGTAAGTCAACAACCCAGAACATACTGGTGTCTGTAGTTGCACACAAGCGTCTGTAAGCGGCGTCTAGTGTTCCGGTGTAATCTTGTGGGTCTAAAGTATAAACAGGGTACTGTTGCTGTTTACAAGCAGGCTCGCGGATGAATTTAGGGCGACCTTTTGCGTTAGGTACCTTAGGACATAGTGCAACACCAGCATAATCGTATTGTCTGCCTGTAAGAGGATTAAGTTTTTGCCATACATGCTTCTTGCCTTTATCCCATACCGGAGGAACGTATGAGAAATCAAACTCTTCTAATACATCTACTTCTGAGTCTATTACCCAGAACCAGTCTTTGGTTGTGTTTGCTCTGCCTTCTTCTTCAGTGCTATAATGATCAAACACAGGTTTAGTAAAGGGCGATTCTTCATGTATCTTAGTTTCTGCTTCTTCCCAATTTAACGGTAGCCAGCGAACTCCACCCATTGCTTCTGGATACTTATGTTCAAGTTGCCCGTCTACATGAAATGTGTGTATAAAATTTTTCTCAAAATTACTAGGTAACCATTCAATTTCTTCGTCAAGTTGATACTCGCTATCAATTAACCAGCACTGTCCATTTGACTGTGTATAGTCATTAGGGTCAGTAACAAAGTACATAGGGTAGCGTTTTGCCTTGACAGGAATGTCTGCATGTATTACAACATCCTCATTTCTGTCTACTGGAACCCAGCGAACTCCACCCATTGCTTCTGGATATTTGTGCTTTAACTGATCAGGAACATGAAATGTGTGTACGTTCTTCATTTCAAATACACTTGGACTCCAATCTATGTCATCATCAATTTGATATTCTTTGTCTATGATCCAGCAGTCTTGTGTAACAATACTATAGTCGGTTACATCATCAACAAACAGGATAGGATATTCTTTCTTGTGTTGTTGCATGGAACCTTTATACTTTGTAGATGTGTTTTCGTTGTGAGTTTTAGGCACAAGGTATATGCCGCCTTCTTGCTCAGGATACTTATGCTGTAACTGATCATCTACTTTAAAATTAAGTAAATATTTTTGCTCATCTTTAGTAGGTACATATTTAAATACGTTACTAATAGTGTGTTCTGCATCAACAACCCAGCACATCTTTGTTCTGCTTTTCTTAATACATGCATCAAAGTTACTCGGCTCTGCTATGTAAAACACATCAAAACGCACAGGTACAGTACTTGCTTGATACTTATGCTTAGTCATATCAAAGTTTTTGTTCATTAACCGCACACCGCCACAACGATTATCCCAAGCGTCTGTGTAGTCTGCTGGGTAACGTTCTTCTAAGTGTCCTGGTATTTTAAATACGTGAATATACTCTTGTTCGTGTAATGCAGGAACATATAGCAGTTTACCATTAAACTGGAACTCTCTGTCTACTATCCAAAACCATTCAGACTTACTACGCTCTGCATACTCGCTGTACGTTTCGGCATTGAAGTCATCGCTATCGATGTAAAATACATCATACGCTTCATCCTCAATTGGACAATCAGGATGTATTTTAGTTTCTGCTTTTTTATAGTTTTTAGGTACTAGTCTAATACCGCCCATTGCTTGTGGATATTTGTCTTGCAACTGATATGGCATTCTAAATACATGTAGCATATCATCTTCAAACGGACTAGGTACCCAGTCGACAGTAGAAAAATTTACTGCATGTTGTGCATCTATCATCCATACATAATCTTCCCTAAATGTATTACGTTGAGCATAGTTCTCAACATCTTTAGTATACAGTATAGGATATGTTATATTAGCACCCAAGAATCCATGGAACTTAGTTTTAGCAGTTTTCCAATTCTTAGGATATAACTTGATGCCACCTTCTTCGGCAGGATATTTGTGTTCTAGTTGTCCACGTAAATGGAATGAATGTATAAAGTTAGGCTCGAAGTTACTAGGAGCCCAATCAATATCACTGCTTAGTTTATAATCTTTATCTACACACCATACGTGAGTTGCATATTTGTTCTTTTCAAAGTACTTAGCAGGTGTCTTAGTATTAAGTATATCAAACTTCTTTTTACATACAACTTTATTTACTTCCTTAATACCATTACTTATATCTGCAGGTAACAAACGTAAACCACCGTAGTTAGTATTATCCCATTTCCACACATGTTCGTAATGCTCGTCATGCACATCTGGTCTATAGTCTAATACATCAAAATCATTAAGTTCGATGTTTGGCTCTACAAGCCAATACATCTTTGTATTAGAATTTATACTAGTAGTAGAATCTACTTGTTTTGCAAAAGGTAGGTTATCTTTTACTTGTTGGTTTTCACCAATATAGAATATATCAAACATTACTAATCACTCGTATGGACCGGTACGCCATAATGGAAGGCAAACATCGCGGCGTCCTCCATGTCGTTAACTATGGGCTGGCCTTTAATATTCAAACTAGTGTTCACCATCATAGGACACCCTGTTGCTTTATAAAACTCTCTGAGTAATGTGTATAAGCCAGGATGTTGATTTAGTGAGACAGTTTGTACTCTGCTTGTTCCGTCTTTGTGTACAATAGCAGGGTACTCGTCTGGGAATTTGCATCTAGCAACGAACTGCATGTACGGACTAGTTTCAACCGGCATGTCAAAATACTCGTGTGCGAATTCTTCAAGTATAACAGGAGCAAACGGTCTGAACTCTTGTCTCTTTTTAATTTGATTCATTTGATCTTTTACGTTTGGTCCCCTAGGGTCAGCACATAATGTTCTGTTGCCTAACGCTCTTGGACCAAACTCTGCTTTACCGTTAGCAATACCAAATAGTTCTCCTGCTAGTAAACTTTTTAATGCGGCTTTAACAGGATAAGTACCAGGAATGTTTTTACCTAAGTAAGGACCTTCCCATTTAATTTTTTTACCTGTTTGATTGTAATACTCTAAAGCTGCGGCACCTAAACTACTTCCAGCATCACCTGGGTTAGGCATTATGTGTACGTTATCGTATCCAACTTCTTTTAATCTACTGTTAGCAACACAGTTAAGAGCAACACCGCCCATGAATACTATGTTGCTACTGTTTGTTAATTCTTTAGCATATTGTGCATACGCAAGTATACGTTCTTCTACTTGCATTTGTGCAGCCATTGCAATGTCAAAGTCATCTACACCTTTGTACATTTTAGGGTCCATGCCTTTTTGCAAATTCTTCTTCATCTTAATAGCTTGTGATGGCTTAGTGTATGCCCAAGTATGCTTGAAAAAGTCTTTGCCCATTTGTCTGCTTAATTTAGATGCTATAATTGGATTACCGTATGCAGCCATTCCCATGAGTATGTATTCATCTTCGTTTGGTTTTAAACCTACACGATGAGTAACAGCACTATAGAATAATCCTAAACTACTAGGAAACCTTGTACTGTGTAACTTAGTTAACTTCTTGTTTTTCCAACCCCAAATAGTTGCACAATCAAATTCGCCAATTGCATCAATAACCATGATAGCACTTTCTTGGAAGTTGCTAGTTAGTATACCGGCGGCCGCATGCGTCTCGTGGTGCCAGTAACTTTTAATCGGAATGCCGGCTAGTTGTGGATAAAACTCTTTGATCCAATCTTCTTGTGATAGTTCATTGAAACTATTAAAGTCACCACTCAGTAATGCTCTAAATTTCTTTGCTTTACTATTCTCATGTAGTACGATTATATCTGGTGTGCCGTGTTCTAGTGCGGCATCAATTAGCTCGTGATTTAAAAATGGATCATTCTTTTGTTTACTGTAACGTTCAGCATGAGCGGCGAATCTTATTTTGCCTGCTCTAACAACTGTTACAGCCGCATCGTGGAAGCCCGAGCTTATTCCTAAAATATTCATTTGTGTTTAGTCTCTATCTGTCTGTGTTCTAATTCATGCATTATGTGTATTCTGCGTTCTGTTGTTAAGTTTGCCCACGCAACGATTTCGTCTAGCGATCGTTTACACCCTTTGCAGAAATTGTTCTCATTTATCCTGCACAGGTTTACACACGGTGATTCCATTTATCTGTAAATGAAAGGATCTCGTCTGCGTAACTCTTCGATGCGTTTCTTTAACTGTGCTTCTTGTTCTGCTTTTACTCTAGCAATTTTTTCATCTGAGGTCTCAGTGCCTGCTGGAGGATTGCGGTCAGTACCTAGCGAGCCTTCGTGATCGTTGTTTTCCATTGTATCTCCTTTGTATGTGTATTTATTTGAGCTTACCCATAATCTGCTGTAAGTATGGATGACGTCTAACGATATCCATTATAACACCATTGCCGCCATCTCTATCTACAAATGTTTTCCATGAGCCAGTCATGGGATTAACTAAAGGACTATGTGCTGCTTGTTGCGATATTACTTTTTCGTTATTTCCTAAATCTTTAACTATCTGAGGAATATACGGATCATGGAAACACAATTCTAAATAGTTTTTTAAGTTATGTTCTATTTTACTTTTACACAGTCGTCGTGTAACATCTAGATTTAAATCTAAGTCATTTAAGCGTTTTAATTCGGCTGCTAATGCTTCTGTTCGCTTCCTAGGACTTGCAATTGAATCAAACGAGTAATCAATTACTTCATCATATAACTCAAATCCATACTTTTTTAAATTTTGGTTTATGTATCGTGGACCGTGTATCATAAACAATTTTTGATACACAATAGGCCATACACATTTTTCTGTGCGAAAATGTGTTGTTAGCGAAGTTTCTGAGACAACATCAATAAGACAATTAATATATCCTTTCGGTGGTCCAGAGTATATATCCCCTTGTAGCTCTTCTTCACTATCGTATATATGTCTACCGTGACTGTATGTTGTTGCTCCAATCTCTTCCATTATTTTGTCGCATTCCGCATGCGGGTCTATCAATGTAAATCTATTTTGATCATTATCAATTAAACCTCTTTTTTGTATTTCATCAAGTAGTAATAGTCTATGGTGTTTTGCAACACGGTTCTTGAGGAAAAATAAGGCGTCTAGTCTGTGTTTACTAAAGTTGGATATGCCCTCTAAGGCAGGAGCTGCTACTTTTGTACCATTCCACACTAAAAAATAAGTTGGCCATATCTGAACATTGTCAAAAAAGTGCTGTTGTAGTAACACTGAATACGGGCCACGTGTATATGTTGGTTGAGGAGGTAGTTCGCCACAAAGCTCGGCCAACCGGCGAGCTTCCTTGTAAGTTTCTACCTGCTTTAGACCATCCAACGTTATATCAATCTGTGATGTTTCTTCTGGAATTAACTTGTAATTGCCAGTAATAATGTCTACCCTGTTACCGTTTTGTTCATTGTGTGCGATTGCTTCGTTCATTACACGTTCAAATTCAGCAGGATCTTGCCAAAGTTCTACTTCTGTCATCGATGCTTCTTTTGATGCATCAACAATAATATGTGTGTTAGCGTTTTGCATACATATACTAAATAATTTAGATACACTGAGAGCATGATTCCATAAATCTAAAACTTTGTATTTGTTATACCTTTTTGTCATCGATCGAAAATCCTTATGAGATAAATACTGTTTTAATATTTATCAAAGGAAATACGCATTGAGCTTTAAAACTGTAAGAGAATTCGAAACAGCAATAGCACAGTTTTATGATGCCCCATATGCTGTGGCAGTAGATTGCTGCACTCATGCGGTCGAACTTTGCTTACGTTATACTAAGCCAGAAGTCAACATAGGCATACCAACTAATACATATATTAGCATTCCGTTTACATGTCAAAAACTAGGGCTAAAGTGGCACTGGGTTGAGAACGAATGGGAAGAGTATTATCACATAGATGGCACTGATATAATAGATGCAGCAGTATATCTTAAACGTGATGGTTATATTCCACTAAGTTTTATGTGTTTAAGTTTTCAATTTAAAAAGCCATTGAGCTTAGGCCGTGGCGGTGCTATACTGTGTTATAACGAAAGTGACTACATAGCATTAAAGAAGATGGCATACGATGGACGAGTAGACGATATCGCATGGGCCGAACAAGCAATAGACACAATAGGTTATCATTATTACATGACACCTGAAACTGCACAAATGGGGTTGGACAAACTGCCAGAGGTTGCAAATAAAGAATGGCGCAAGTGGAGTTACAAGGACTATCCGTTTTTACCGGATGTACCTGTATTCAACACCGGCCATCATTAAAAAGAGACATATATGAGAAGAATTTTTACGTTCGGGTGTAGCATGACCGAATACCAATGGCCTACGTGGGCTGATATGTTATGCTACCATTATAATCAAGAGGAAGGTGCTGAAACATACAATTATGCTAATTGTGGCATGGGCAACGAACATGTTGTGCAAGCATTAACAGCAGCTGATCTAAAGCATACATTCACAGATGACGATATTATATGTGTACTGTGGAGTAGTTGGCTAAGAGAAGATCGACTTTGGCAAGATAAACGTTGGGGCAAAAATGGAAGTATTCTTAACACTCCAACTACTCAGCCATTTGGTGAGTTTGCTAATAATTATTTTAGTTTAGAAAACTATATAATGAAAAATATTACTAATATACATACTGCTAATAAAGCATTCAAGATTACTTATCAGGATCACATCTTCCAATGTGAGGAACCATTAATGTCTGAGGAGGCTGATAAGTTGTTGCACAGTTTTTACTTTGATATGCCAGGTGGTGCTGCGTTTACTAAAGAAGACGTAGCAGAGTATATTAAAGGTAACGGTGGTGTAGACGGGCAGTCAATAATCAGAGAGGTAGATGGCCATCCTAGTCCAGCTGAACATTTATTATACTTAGAGAATAAAGTATTACCTGCACTAGGCATCTCACAATTAAATACTAAAGCAGCAGAATGGGTAGATATTTGGGACAAACGAATAACACTTGCGAATAAGCAGATAATAGCAGCGTCGGGTCATCCAGTGGATGATGCTGTATTTAATGCAAGAGGAACATGGTCAGAGATGATAACAAATGAAACTAGCACTTGGATGGATAGATGGGAAGACTTGTGGGACACGCAATTTTTACATAGCGTTGGGTCTGAAGAAGGTGTTTACAAAATGTTACAACTCTACCAGGATAAGTATGGAAACGGCCAAAAGTCTAACTTTGATTACCATCCAAATGAATAAACTCAAATAACTTTTTTGCATGAAGTCTATGAGGCTCTTCGTTGTGGTGCCAGTACTTTGCTTTAGGATTTTCATATCCTGCATTTCTATAATGCCAAAAGAAGGCGGCATCATTGTCTAGCATATCCATATACTTACTTTGATCTACTAGGTCAATATAAAACTGTAAGTGTGTGTTTTCAGATGAGAACATTTCCATAGTATTAGTCATAACATAGTCAATGCCTTTACTGTTAAAGAAGTACTGCATTTGTAGCACTGTGTTAATACATTCTAACTCACACATAAACTCGTGCCTTGCCTGATACTCGTGCCAGTAAGGTATAACATCTTTTTCGTAATCGTTACCTCCAGCCCAGCCTGCATTAATTTGTAGGAAGTATTCGTTAATTTTAGTGTAATAGTCTGCGGCAGTATTAGCTGGAGCATAGCCTATCGCATGCGGGTTAGGTAAATCAATGCGTGTAGTTTCTGTCCAACCTATTAGTACTTTTACGTCCATAGTGTCAGCATTGTATTCTTTATCAAACCAATTTAGTACACTTCGTGCAATAGCTCTATTACTCATTGCAACCATTGCTATGTTTATAGGCTTCCTGTCCAGCTTTACTGCTAGTATGCCACCAAAACTGTTTTTACGATTATACTCGCTGTCTTCACTGCCATCAATTTCACTTCCGCCAGTGTGGCTACAACCTGCTATTAATAATATTCTTTTAATCATTGTTAAATTCCGTATTTGCCCATTCTGACTGCCACTGCATGTGTATTAACGAGTTGTCTGATTCGGTTATAGTACCTGTTTGCGTATTATCTATTGCTTTTCTGAAATTATACTCTAGTGTATTTCTCATATCAGTATACATTACAAATAACTCGTCATATGATAAAGTTTCAATCCAATCAATAATTTCTACAATCTTTTTAAGTCTTAGTACATGATTTTCTTCTTCATCATAACTTTCGTCCCACCACTTGTTAAATGTTTTGTAACCTGCTTCTCTCATACTCTTTAATGTGTAAGGCGGTGCGAGCAGTATGAACGGAGTTTTATATACTACCGATTGTATTGCTTTTTCACTATAGTTGCCTGTTGGTTGTGCAAATCTACTCTCAACATGCACACTAACAAATGTTTCTCTATAATATTTTTCTAGTCTATGTTGTTTTTCGTTATATGCTACAGGATTCATACCATCGTTAACTTGCTTGTCATCTAGATCCGCTGGGTAATTATGAGCAGCATGCTCGCGAATAAATGTCGAACCGGATGCTTTAAAATCTAATTCATATGGCGCAATTCTATTCATTTTTATTGTACTTGCCTGAAATCTTTCGTTAAAGCCTGGAAAGTATTTATTCATTTCTTCTTTATTTGCCCATGGTGATTGCTCACATATATTTGGAGATACAGCAAAGTACCAGGATAAATGCGAATCACATTCTGCCATCACTGTAGATATTAAGTACCTAGCAGTTGTGTATCTCCACATAGGACAAACAAATTTCTTTGTAATTTTTACTTTAGGTTCTTGACTCATGCCATCGTATATCCGTAAGTCTCTTAAAAATAAATCGTCGTATATTAACGTCATATGATCTTTATATAACGGATAATACTTGTCAGCATCATAATCACAAGTTGCTACAGTAACATTAGTCAATGCATGTTTCCTTACAAAATTCCAAATACTGTCTAACTCTTTTGCTCTAAACTCTCTTGTGTTACCGTCGTTATAAAATTCACTATAAAAGCCAAAGTTAAAGTTATGGAATAGTGTATGAGCGTAACGATCGTTTACCATATGCGAGCACAATGGCTCTGTTAGAAATATCTTGAGACCATGCTTGTTTAAGAATTTACGAGTTTCTAAAGATAATTCTGTAGCATCTAGTGAAATCATGGGACCATTAGAATAATATACTATAACTGCTGTCAATGGGTCATCTAAGGATAGTGTTCCTAGCCTACTGTAGTCGCTGAAGGTGGCCTTTAAAAATTCATTTGTCTCTACCTTAGGTATGTGATCTAGCTCACCAGGGAAATTATGCGTGTATAAACTTGACTCAGTTTGAATCATATCTGTGCCGTTTTGCTCATCGTCAGATATATGTACTGTTGTTTTTTTCTCTCTAGCCATTAACTATTGTTCCTGTTATTTGTAATGCGTATCGATCTTTTGTTCCAATATTTGCACTTGCATGGTCTACGTCTGCATGCCATAGCACAAAGTCTCCTGCTTTCCAAGAAGTTAGTGCGTTATGGTCTACTTCTAAATATTGTCCTGGTGCCCAATCTTCTAAAAATAATAATGCTCTGTATACATCACTTCTATTTACTTCGAATACTTTGCAGTATGTTTCAAAGTGATCTATATGGTTAGGCATTATGTCTAATGTTGTTAGTTTATAAAATACAAATCCTGCGTTTGTTAAACCCATTTGCTCTGCTACTGTATCTGTCCATGCTGGCATAGGATTGCGACTGTCGTACATGCCGCCTGAGAAACTCTCATGGTAATAACCAAGTGAGCGCCAGTTCTCCATTTCTTCTTCTTTGAGTGGCTGCTTAGTATATTCGTAGTCTTTAAATGCGTCTTGCCAAACTACAGCTACTTTGCCGTATGTTACGTTATCCATATATGTTAAATTCCACTGGTATTATGTTATGGTATCCCCAGTAATATGTCTTTAGTGGGTCATGTGTTCCGTCATCTAGTTGTGCTGTTGTATGAGAATAATTGACTCCTTCGTTAGTTATACTAGGAAACGGTAGAGATAGATTTATAAGTACTCCTACGTTTAACGGATTACTCGATGGATTAAGATATGCAAAATCTTTTAAATCTTTGGCTGCTTTACTAATACATCTACCTAAATGTACACCACATAAAAATATGTTATCGTATGTTGGGTATTCAGTATTAAATATATTAGTTACATTATTATGTAAAGATCGTATATGCTGTAACTCAGGTACTGTTTCGTTAACATCATGCACGAAGTCAGCACCGAGATGTGGTTTAGTATGTGTTGGCGTATTTACATAAACATCAGTTCCGTGATTTACTGACTCCCACCGTGTAACTCGAGAAATAAATTTAGATAATTCCTTTACATCGGTCAACATGTGAGCATGATATTCAGCATCTGCTGGCATTAAAGAATGCCACATATCAATTATAACAATTGCTGATTTGCCGGATGGTCTATTCACGTTCTAGGTCCAATGTAACACAATGAAAGCCGCCGCCTAGTGTACGCTGGTGCCTAATAGGTAGCATTGCACTTTCTATGCCATACTTTTCTAGCTCTTTTGCTAACGGTGTTTGATGTTCTTCTAATACTACTAAGTTAGGATTTACACTTAACAAATTCATATTAATCCACACACTAGCATTATTGTAATGACTATGGTAGCCAATGTCTACTGGCTCAGGACACATAATGTAGTCCCAACTTCTAAACGGTTCGGGCAATACATTTACATCTTTTATTCTACTAGGGTTAAGTAGCATTAAACCCTCTCGTAGAAACGCTACAGTGCTGTCTATGTGCATGTAACTGTACACACCCTCTAATGTGTGTACTTTAGCAGTATCGCCTAGTAGATCCTGTAACAGCATTGCTCCTTGCTTATTACCACTATTGCTTACTAGATATAATATATCCTCGTTAGCACGAATAGTGTTAGCGGCATCGAACAATGGAGTTAGTTCGTTTAGTGCAAGTGTATCAGGATCACCACAACAATCTAAATTGTAATTGTAATCTCCTCTGTCAGCAGCTAATACAACCATAGGCTCATCAAAAGCGTGATTAATATTTTTCCAATTAGTTGCTCTAGGGCGTATAGGGTTAGGTGTAGCCAATGCTAGTTTATTATGTACAAACCCAATATCTCTTGGGCAGTAATCGTAGTATTGTGTTTTCTCTACAGGCTGTGGGCGTATTACTTCTGCACCTTCACCTTCTAAAAATTTACTTAGAGTATCTAAGTCTTCGTTTGATTCGTCTATGACTTGCTGTGGATAGTCGCCACTAGTAATAGTGCTTTCGTCAGCAACATCTGCATAGTTTACTGTGCGTACACTTATGTCTATGGGAGGTACAGTAGCACCAGTTGCAGTGCCTACTATTACTTTTTTTAGTGTGTCCCATTCATTGGTCGCGTATTTCTTAGTCATCCTCACCACTACTAGTGCTAGTAAAGGGCATGTTAGCCATATCGCCTACAAGTTGTACAACCTGTGTTTGATTAGGGTTTAAGTCTTCTACTGATTGTGCATCAGTAGAGGCACGATATGCTGCCAAATCATTTAAGTGTTCGTTATCATCATTCACACCGGGTGAAATCTCAGCAGCAACTTCAACATCATGCGAACCACGATCCCATTTACCTGTTCCGATATAGTTGTAGTCAAAGGTAAAGTCAATGTTATCATTAAGGAATTTTTCTTCTTCAAGCAAATCATTAAAGTCTATGTCTCCGCGACCTGCTAATTTATCCCAATCTGGTTTTGCTAGTGCTCTTGCTCGCAGTGCAGGGTTACTTTGCATACGACTATAGTCTTGTGCAAAGAATGGGCCTTTTCTGCCTACTGGCGGTGCTTCTCTCATATCATATGGGTTGTCAATTTGCTTATAATCATATGTAAATTTAGCTGTCCAGCTGCCGGATGCACTAATTCTAAATTTGTACACTGCTGTAAACATGCCTGGTCCAAACTGATTGCCAAACTCTTTTAAATCAATCTCTGGATTGAAATGTATTTGGGCTGTGTAACCACCTCTGGTTCTCCACAACATTCTCAAGAAAGGCCATATCTCATTTACTAAGTTATCAGCAAACGGTGAGATGTCTGGCTTAATGATCTTGTAATCAAAATTCTCATATTCTATTTCGTGCTGAGCACCCGGATCATCTAATGTTATTTCATAATGTTCTTTAACTAAGTTACGTCTAATTGGATAACCATACGGTACGTCAGTACACCCTGCAATAAGATCTAAGTACATGTGGAAGAACTTAACACGATGCATAACGTGTGTTCCTGCAATAGTAAAGTCATTTGCAATCCAATGATTCATATACTTGTGATACGAAACATTATACTTATGAGGATTCTGCCCTACAATAGTTTCTGGTCCTACAGCCATTCCAACACCGGCACCAACGTTGTTGATGTTCATGTTTCTGTTACGCCATAAGAACTGCATACTTTGTGCAAAGTCGTCGTGCTTCTCTGTTGGGAAGCCTACGATCCAGTTAGTGGCCGCCATTACGCCGTACTTCTTGCCCCACTTAAAGTTATCTTCCATTTCCTTAATTGTGACACCCTTAGCCATGTCGTCTAGTACACGTTGACTACCAGATTCGATACCGTAGTTAAACATAATGCAACCACCGTCGCCGGAGATGTCTCTGAAAAATTCTTCGTCCATTCTACCATCGCAACGAGCATAACCTGTCCAACGCATAGGAATTTTCTTTGCTCTTAGTGCAAGTGAAAACGCCCTTAGTTCATTGGGTACGCCATTTACAAGACTGTCAATGAACCACATGATGTCTGCACCTTTCTCATAGTACAAATATTCTGCTTCTGTGATAACATCAACTGCCTGACGCTGTCTATATTTCCAAAAGTGTGTTTCTTCGCAGAACGTACACTTAGCTGTGCAACCACGTGAGAACTCTGAGGTTACTCCGTTAGGTACTTTATATTCATTAAAGTCTAGGCCAGTGTAGTCTGGCATAGGCATACCGTTGATGTTTATACGTTCAGTATTAGATTGTTTTAGAACTTGTGGCTCATCATGTGTAATGCCCTCTTCGAGTTCTTTTAAAATTTGTAGTATAGCATGTTCGCCTTCGCCTGTTACAACATAGTCGTATAAGCCTTTGCTGTCGAACCAATCCTTGTGTACGTTACTGCCGCCGACCATTTGTTTAATGTGAGGCGCACGTCTACGCAATTCTGCAGACATCCAGTTAGTAGGCTCTTCAGAGATGTAATACTGACTGAATCCTACAATAGTGGGGTTTGCTTCTATGATTTGATCAATGCCTTTTATAAGCAATGGTTCCAACAACGGATGGATATCTGTTAAGTAGGTATCGCCTAGCCAATGCCAACTAGCACTCGGATCCCACAACATAAAAGGTATTTTATTATTAGGTAGCCAGTCGTCTCTGAACAGATTATACGCTTTTACATTAAGATCGATAATAGTAGTTTCGTAGCCAGTGCTTTTTAATACACCACTTAGTCTTGCTAAGTTAAAAGGTGGAAACTCTGGTGCCCACTCAGGACACATAACAAGCATTACAGATGACTCTCTGGTTTTATATTCTGTATATACAGTTGTCATCTTCTTCTGCTGGACTTTCTTTGCAAATGGAGCAATAACTTCCATCATGGTTTGATGTCTAGCATCTTCGATACTTAGATCTGGCTTAGCGTATGAGTTCACTTTTTCTGTTGCCAGATTATCTAAGTTGAAATCAATTACTGGCTTTTTTGAGTCGTCTGACATAATTTCTTCTGTTCCTATTGATGCAGCTATTTACCGCTTTTTGCTAGTATGCAGTATTGTTCATGAGCAACCGAGAGAAGTTCATTGGTGCTGCTATTAGCTCTTTATTTCTACTAAGTACATCAAAATTATGCTGTAGGGTAGGCACCATTTCTTCTATCATTTGTTGCCACTCGTCATGTGATAAGTTTATTAAACGTTTAGCTTCTTCCATTACCATATCCATTCGTTTATCACAGTCCGGTTCTAAATCGTAACTCTCATCTATCCATCTGCTGAACGTTTTATACCCGAACTTGCGTAGGTTTTCTAATGTTCTATCTACCCCTACTACTACAAACGGATGCTTCATACATAATGGTTTATATATTTTTTCACTTAAAAATACACTGTTTGTTGGCTGAATATCTACAAGATGGTTGTACTTGTATGTGTCTTTATAAAATAATGTTTCGTTTACAATACTAAAATACGAAGTATCAAAATGTGATATATCGTCACTTTGCAAGTCTGCTGGATTCCAGCGTTCTTCTGTTTTGTTTAAGTTATAATCTAATTCAGGCACAACGTTTTCAAAGAAATAATGCATAGTATCTTCCCAGTGCCCTATGTCGCCCGGTAAACGAATACCTTTCCATCTATCAAGGTGGCCATCTGTATTATAAAAACTAACGTGTCCTTGCTCTATTAAGCCTGCACTGTGTAATTCTGTTATAACTTTTACACGATGTAATCTAGGCATACGGTTATAACATAAGTATTTCTTTTCACGTTTGCCTGTGTATACTTCTCTGTTTATTTCAGAATAATGACCTACTAGTCCTTGTTCAAACATCATGCCTTTTGCTACTGCTTCAAACCTTGCACAAGGTACTATAGCTAATTCTTCTTCAAACCCGTGTTGTTTACACCAGTTACTATATATTTGTTGACCGTTTAGTGCTCCGGTGAGAAACAAAAATCTATTATCAAAGCCTGGTATGTGCTTTCTTACACGTCTAATAATACTATGACATGTATACAACCTTGTCCAATACATTGCTTCGTCTTTGTCATCGAAGGCAAAGTACTCTATACCGTTATATATTTTTTTCTTAATAAAATCTACTAAATCTAATACCGCTAATTGGTCAATAGCATGTTCACGTATAGGTCCTGCATATATTGGAAATAGTCTGCCTGACTCAAAGTATGGTAGCAGTGGAGAAAAACTAGATCGAAGTACTACGTCATAATTGCCTGAATTTCTACTGTTTGATTCGCCTAAATCTGATATGCTCAATTCATTATTTACACGTTGAATAAAATCTGAGCCGTTCCATACCCACTTATCGTTCGAAGTTAGATGTTGCATATCTGCCTGATTGTATGCAGTAGTTTCTTCATCATCTATTATAAGCAGTGTTTTATTGTAATAATTTTGAAAGTACTCTCGATTCAAACCAACTACTATGGATACATCATATCTAGCAAAGTCTTCCTTTTCGCCGATGCCTGTATGTACTAATGACTGTATTCCTATGCTCTTTAGTTCTTGTACTAAGTCATCCATCTCTAAGGCTATACAGTCTGTGATGATTTCAATTTGATCACCAAACTTTTTTGCTTGTTGTGCAATTAAATGTGTATTCATGTAAGATCAAACCACGCATGTAATAGTTGTTCTGGTCGTTCTTCTATTGCTTCAGTATGGGTATCACACGAGCTTGCCCATTCTCCTGTTTCACTAGATAAGTTAAAACCTATTTTGTTTAAGTAGTCGTAATATGTTTTTGTTTTAGGATGATAATCTACGCTAGGATTTCCTTCGTGGTCGTTGAATGCAAATGTTTCTGCCCACGATCCTCCGCAACCTCTATTTAGAAGATCCGGAAGTATCTGGTTCCTAAGATCATTGTAAAATATATTTAAATCAGTATAGTCATTTGATAGATCCGGAGTCTGGCTTAACCCATAGTAATCTTGCATATCAGGATCTACTCCCCACATCGAAATACTATCAAACGATTGCGACTCGAGCATTTTCATTGCTGTGTCTACAATAGCATAGTCCCTTACAGCAAACCCTTTAGTATCAGATAGATACTTGTTTACAATCTCTAACGGAATATCACTCTGCGAATATATGTTGCCGGGTGTTTTCCAGTCATTATCTTTAAAACTGTCTTGTCTATAGAACGTTGTCCACATAATAGTAACTAAGTCATCTTCGCCAATGTTATAGTATCGCATTGCTTGACTTAACTTAGAAAGTATGTAAGTGTTTCCTGCTCCAGGTTTACCAGTGTTTACATAGCCTGCATCTGGCATTTCGTGTGTAATTACGTCAGCCCATGTAGGCCAATAGTAGTTAGTAAAACTGCAACCAAATGCAAAATGTCTTTTATATTTTTTTAGATCTAAATCTTTAATGTTTTGTGTATTGTATATCATGTGTGTTTATATATGAACTCTTTTTTATGTGTTAGTACAGTAAAGTTATGCTCTGCAATTTCTCTACAAAATTTCAAGTAATCTTCTAATGCTTCGCCTTCTAATTTGCATAGTCTGTCTACTTCCTTGAGTATAGCAATAAGCCTAAGCCAGTTATCTTCAATGCTATCATAACTCTCGTCTATTACTGGTGAATATGTTTTATACCCTAGCCCTCGTAAATACTTTAATGTATGCGGTGTTGCACATAGTACAAAAGGATGTCTAAATAAAATTGCTTTAAATATCTTTTCACTGAGGAAACAACTATCTTCCCAATCTCTATATTCTGTAAAGAATATAGTTTCACTTACTAAACTAAAGTAAGTATCTTCGTACAGTTTATCTATGTGATCAGATGTTTCTAGTTGTGCTTGGTTTATGCTTAGATCAGGCTTGTCTAATGTTAGTTCACCTATATTAGAAATCCTTTCTCTGTTAGCAACTAGCACACGGTGTATGCCTTCATGAAAAAGAAATGACTCTTGTATTATGTAGTCTAATTCCGTTGTCCATGTTCTATTGTCATCTGATTTTGCTAAACTAACATGCCCTAACTTTAATAAGTCTGAACTTTCTAATAGTGCTGTCATTAAAGGTCTATGCAAACGCCACCGCCTATTAAAGTTTAAAAACTTCTTAGGATACTCTTTACTTTGTAATACATTAGGCATCTTGGCTTTGCCATTTGCTACCTGGGTTGCTAGACCTGCGTCTCCATTAATCGGCACCAGGTGGCCGCCCCCTGCTGGAACCTCATGTGAGTGGCTGTCTGATGGAAGAGTCATAGTATGTATTCCATATTTGTCTGCTATCATTCCGAACCAGTCAGATTGTACAGCAAATTCAAATTCTAACATACTGTGATATTGAAAAGGCCTTCTACCGTATAGTTTTACATATTCATCAAATTTTTGTTGCAAATCTAATGCACCTGAGAACAGTATTAATTTCTGTGGTGGTATTTCATATCTGTCAATAACCCATTCGTATATTTCACCAATAAGATTACTAAAGCCTTCGTGGAAGTTTTCAAGTATTATATAACATTCATCATTAGGATCTTTAATCCTAGACATTAAATCAGGTCCAACGTCTTTTGATATGTTGGCGAGATTAAGACTTACTACTGATTTAAATTCTATTAAATAGTAATCAATAGGATCGGCATCCCAATCTTTAATTCTAGTAACCATAGATACTGCACGGTGCTCTCTAATGAATATTTCGTTTCGACTGCCCTGTGTATCGTAGTACCAGTATCCGTCTGAATTAAGAAGCGGCATCTGACTTGTTGCCCCAATCAGCGTCTGTCTTATCAAATCCTTCACCAGCAATAGTTGCTTCTACATCAATTGCTTCTGCGGCTTCTCTGTTTTCTATAGTCTTTTCATCCAGTTCTGAAAGTTCTCTTTTAGGAATAATAATATCTGTACCACAATGACAATGCATCTTGTCACATATAACAGTTCTAGGTTCTACATAACGAATGTCTTTCATTATGTGTCCTACTTCGCCACTTACACCACAACTTGCTAATGTAATTTGTCCTGTTGGACTAATAAAGATACTGTCTCCTATACGGCATTCCCAACCTGTAAAAAAGTTTTGTCTGCGTACAATAACATCATTACTGTTACAAGGCTCAGTTGATCCGTCTGCATACAAGTTAAAACTTTGTGCTTTACTTTCTTTATATGGCTTAGGAATTGTAAACTCCATTTCGCAACTGTGTGATTCAATAAACTTTGTTTTATCATCGTCGTCATACTTCCATGGACCTGCGTTAACAGTCATTTCGTCATATAGTGGTGTCCATTCAATGAAGTAGTTAGGCATTGCTTTTTTAAGCTCTTCGCCATATTCTACGACTTCCCAAAATCTTTCATCATGTAATAACAGTTTAGTAGCAAGGTAGTTTACTTTGTCACATAGGAACATATTCTTTTCTTTATAACTAGCCTTGTCAGCAAACTCTACGTGAAAACTTGCAACAATGTCATCAAACAAATGTACATGTTTCTGCCACCATGCTAGTGGTCTACTTAGGTTTGTGTTTACAGCAATAGTTGCGTCTGGCAACTTAGCTCTTAGATATTCTACAATCGGAATAAAGTGTTTCCATGCAGTTGGCTCTCCGCCACTAAAGAAAAACTTATAATGCTTGTAGCCATCTTTCTTGTAATTTGCAATTATTGTATCTAAATTGTCTAGGTAAATTTGTAAGTCGCCCTCATTACGAAAGTCTCCTAACCAGTTACCAGGATTACAATAACTGCAACTATAGTTACAGAAGTTGTTTACCTGCCAGGTAATACTGAGATATTTCTCAGGTGCTTCAACCGCAATTAATTTTGTTCTATCCATTGTCTAACCTCTAATAATCTGGGTGAGATCTCTGCAAGTTCTTCACCACGCATTTTGTCCATTACATCGTTTTCTTTAAAAAATTCTTCTAGCTTATCCCTGTTCTCTTCGCCATTACGCAACGTCATCATAATCATTTTAAATGTATCATTCATGTTGCTGTCTTCTGGTTTAGGAAATTTCTCATAGTACAGTCTAAACTCTCGCATCAGATCAAGTCTAAACTTCTCAGGTAATATAGATATGTTTGCCCAATCTGGAGCAGTAAGCATATTTAGCCTTGGGGGATTAGTTATTGACGTAAATCCGTTCTCAAACATCCAGTCAAACATTTCACTGTAATGCCAAATGTTCCATAGGCTAATTGTAGGTGTTAATCCTAATCTAATCTGTGGCGCACGTTCTCTAATAGCAAACATATTTTTCTTAATACGTTCCCATTTAAATCCTTTACGAATTATGTCGCCTGCTTCTCCAACTGCATCAATACTTGCCCACATTTCAATATCTGGGAAATGTTGCCATAGCTCAAACAAGTCTCGCTCGCCTTTAACTTTATCTTGGTATTTGATTTTACTCATGTTAGTAGTATAGTTTAGCCTAATGTCTTTGGCCATGCCGTTCTCAATCCAATAATCTAAGCATTCATAATGCTCAGGGTGGACTAGAATCTCGCCGCCTGCAAAGTAAACTTCTTGTACATCATTTAAGTGTGGCTTTAGTGCCTCCATGAACGAGCCGTCTGCATTTACACTCAGTAGTGTTTCTCTGCCTTTACGGTTAATCCATGTAGTCTCATCTACTAGTTTTAATTTTTCGTCGCCCCATAAGTTAGAGCATCCAGGCCCACAACTACGACATTTAAAATTACAAAGATTACTAAATCGTATATCCATGTATTTCATTTTAAAGTCTTCAATACCACCATCTTCTTGCGTATCAAGTAGCATTGTAATATTTTCTCTAGTGTTCTCGGGCTTTTTGGTTGTAAATTGTTGTGTGTTTTGACTAATACGCAAACTCCATGTGCCTACTTTCTCTAGGTCATAGCATCGTTGGCAACGAGCGTCCGGCTCATCTGCTAACATCTTCTTACGCATTACTTTGTATTCGTCACTGTTCATTACATCAATAATAGTATCACCAGCTTTGTATTCAGCAACTGGTTCAGCACTATCAGCAATACAGCAAGGCATAATTCTATCATCAGGCCAAGCATGCATGTGAATCCACGGTAATACACAAAAGTGCTTACTGTCTTCTACAGCCTTAATTAAATTAGGCTCTTCAGCTATGTTATAGTCTGACATTTACTCCATATCCTGTAATGGTTTTAGTTCTGGGAAGGCATCAAAGAAGTTCTCTCCCCTAAGTTTATTTAACCGATAAGTCATATGAAAGAAGTCTTTCTTGACTTCTTCCCATGTATCTTTTTGAGCAGCAAAGCCAGTGCCGCTTTTTATTAGTCCGTCTATTGCTCTTTCGCCTTGATACATACCCATAAGTTTTGCTTTTGCAGTCTCTTTCATACTTTTTGGCAATGCCTGAGCACAATAATGCTTAGGATTTGCCGCCAAGTACAAACTGTTATAAAAGTCTTTATCATAATCTAATAGTCCTGCTCCACTCATATATTCAAAGAACTCGTATAATGTATAATAGTTCATTATACTTAATACAGTATTCATTTGGAAACTAATATGTTCTGTGGCTCTGAACTTTTTAAGGTTTGTCTCTACTCTGCCCCAATCAGTACCGTGTCGCATACATTCTGCTCTTTCGCCAAAGTGATCTATACTGCAACTCACTTCCACCTTATCGAAGTGTTTCCACAGTGCAAAAATATCTTTGTCTTTGTACGACACTGTACTGGCATTAGTGTTATATCGCAACACTGTGTCTGTTTTGCCTTTACGGATTAACTCCTCTAGTATAATATAATGTTCCGGAGTAATTAACGGTTCTCCTCCAGCAAAGTATGCAATATCAATATGATCAACCTGATCTAATATCTCTTCTAATACTCCGCCTTCTTCATTATCAACATGGATAATAACCGGACCGTCTGGCTTCCAAGACTTTTTATCCTCTAGTGCCCACTGGCTACTAAATTCACTACCACAACTACGACACTTGAAATTACAGATGTTGCTAAAACGGATATCAAAATATCGCATCTTCATTTCATCTACATGCCCATCTTCGTGTGTCATTTCTAAACTTTCATCAAAGTACTTACCGAAGTGCTCTATGCTGTACTTTCTGAAACTGTGTGGGCCTGCTTCTTCATGCGAATAACAAAAATCACATATCTTGTGATGTTTCTCATTCAACATATCCATACGCAAGTTCTTCATGAACTCGCCATTGAATGCTTCTTTAAGAGATACGTCTGCTGTATTAGCTATAGGCATTGTGTAGTCGTTGCTACAGCACGGAAATATGTTACCCAAGGGTGTTGCATTCAAATGCGTCCATGGATACATACAAAAGGTTTTAGACTCGTTTAACAAGTAATCTTTGTCTAACTCTTTGAGTTTTAAATACTCTGACGTACTCATTCTATCAGTAACCTTGCTAATTTTGGGAACACTTTTTTAAAGTCTTCGCCTCTACGAGCATCTATTTTTCTAACTTCATTCCTAAACACGTCTTGTAGTTGGTCCCACTTATCAGCACTTCTTGCTAATTCATGCATTGATTCTATTGCTGACATCAGCCGTGTTACCTGTCCATACATAATTTTGGCACGACCGGGTCGACCGTCCCCTTCATAAAGATCATCTGGTGCTAAGGCTTTTAACTTTTCAAAGTATTTTAAATGTTCCGCTGCAATAGACTCTTTGAGATCTGTTGGCATGCACTGAAATGAGAATTCTTCTGGACTGTATATAGGATTAATTTGCCAAGCACCGCCATTAGGTTCAATCCACGGTGGTATATTTTGATCTATTAAGTAATCAAAGAAACTTGTGAGTGACCCATAGTTGAAAATGCTAACAGACGTTGTAATACTTAACTCTACTATTGGTGATCCTAGCAATGTTCTATAGTTTTTCATTACTTCGTCCCACTTAGTACCTGCTCGTATATATTCTGCTTGGTCGCCAAAGTGATCTAAACTACCGTACACCTGTACTCTATTATCAAACTTACTCCATAAGTTAAGTAAATCTTTATCTTTAAACTTTAACTTACTGAGGTTTGTATTGTAACTAAGTAATATATCTGTGCGTCCTACACGAATCATTTCTTCTAACAATTCGTAATGATCTTCTGTTATAAGAGGTTCGCCACCTGCAAAGTATGCTCGTTGTAAGTTAGGTATTTGTGCATATAAATCTTGTTGTATTTTAGAAACATCTACAGTATTTGTAGGAATATTATAATGTTGCCCGTCTTTAGCATCTTCTATTTCCCATTGGCTACTATACCCGCTACCACAAGTCCGACACTTCATATTACATAAGTTACTAAAACGTATGTCTAAGTAACGCATTTTAAAATCGTTTAGTGTACCATCCTCATTTGTATCATCGAATGCAGATGGCAAGAAATGACCGTATTCACGCAAAGTTGTTTTTCTAAAACTTTCCATACTTTGTTCTTGCTTGTAACAAGTGTTACATGCATTAGGTTTTATACCGTTAAGCATATCTAGCCGCATTTTATTCATTGCCGGGCTGTTCATCCAATCGTCTATGCCGTCTTCCTGCTTACCAACAATATCTAGTGTATTTTCTGTATTAGTAATACAGCAAGGCATAATATTATGATCAGGTGTTAAGTGTATATGCATCCAAGGTAAGGCGCATAGCGATTCTTTTTTTGCCTTTTCTATATCTATGTTTGTTAAATCAATTTTCTTCTTCATGGGTACTCTTACATAAGTTCCAGAAATCTTCCATCTCTGGGAATGTATCTAGGAATTGAACGTCACGTCTTTTATCGTATTCAGTAAACCAATTATAAAAGTCAATACGTCCTTCTTTAATCTTTGCATCATCATACTGTGTGCTTTCGAAATAATCTCTTACTCTACGAAAACGCTCGTATTCTATTTCACTAAACATAGTTCGGTCGTCTTCGACTACATTATCTCTGATAAAGTCTAGGATTTCATCAAAGTATGGTAAAAATTCTTCCTTAGGAAGTATGTGCATATCATATTGTATTGGTTCTTTGAGATACGGTGTATCAAATCTAATCTTACGCACATCTTCTGATGTACCTAAGTTGTTTGGAATAATATCCTCGTATATTTTCCTCCACTCTAATATCTTTTCTAAGAAAGACTTAAAGGAAGTAACACTAAGAATATTAAATGTTACCATGTGTGTTATGTGGCTTTGTACGCCACGTAGATATATGTCCTGATTCTTTTCCCACGTCTCTATGTCGAGTCCTGTGCGTAGATACTCTGCACGTTTGCCCCAAGTATCCATACTACTAAACATTTTAAATGCTTTAATAGAATTATTATCTCGCATCTTAGTAACGTAGTCGACTAATTTTTCCATGCGCCTTGGTGTATAGCCCATGTTCGTATTGATATTGATTTCAATCTGAGGCTTAGGGTTCTCAATTAGATCGTCAAATGTTTTCCATGTTGTTTTGTGCAGTAATGGTTCACCACCTGTAATACGCAATATGTTCAGCGTTTTACTTACTTCAGGCCACCATTTGTGCCATGCTTCAATATAAGGATTATCTTCTTCCCCGTTTACAGTAAACCAGTCAATATCGTTTCTATGATTTTTTACTGTAGTATAAGGCCCATGCTTTTTAATTTCGTTCATGTATAGACTACTGTGCATTGGGTGACAGTATCCACACTTAAAGTTACATTCGTTACTGAATGCAATCTCAATGTATTCTGGGTTAACTTTAAAGTCTGGTGGTTGATTTAAAATCTCATCAACACGTTCTTCTTTGTATATACTTGCATTACGTTGGTGTCTATCACTGATGTGATCTCCGCCCATGTTCTCAACATTCCAGCAATACTTACAACCTTCAGGTTGTTCGCCGTTAAACATTTGTATACGTTCATCGATCTTTTGTGGAGTGTTATGTAGTACACTTGGATCGTATTTTAAATCTAGCAAAGGAATATCATGCGGCTTAGGGTGATAACAACTATGTGTTTGCCCTCTGTGCAAATAGATTGTTGTATGATGCCATTTTGCAAGGCAGAAGGTAGGGCTAACCTCTTCAGTCATTAACAAGTCTATTGCTTTTATTCGTTCTAGTCTTTCGCTCATGCGTGTCCTATTAAAAAGTGGGTGTTGCCACCCACTTATTTATTACTTGATTTTACGAGTGTTACCGTAGTGTATTACTTGGCATCCTTCTACATCTGGTAATGTACGCCATGGATCTAGTATAACACTATTTTCAGCAAATGTCAACTCTGAACCGTTACCTGTTGCTACAGTTAAAGCACCATCGCAATCTGTTGCGTTATGCTCACCATACCATCCGGGTACTGTGTCTAGTTGATCACCGTAAGTTACTCTCGGGTTATGTGCCATTAGATATACTGCTGGATTATTTAAAATATCCATTGGCGGCATATCACCTGTTTTTTCATCATAGTAATGCAAATCGTATCCTGCTTCTGTTATGTAGTGACCTACTAACATACTTGCTGAACCGGCTTCATATTCTACTAACGGCTTGTAAGCCTTACCGACTATAATGATTGGCATAGCATCATGTGGTGAAACTGTTGCTAATCCCATTAACCGCTTTGCCATATTCTCTGCCTGCTTTTCTCTCGAAAGCATTACAGCATCAAATAAATCATAACCTAAATTAAGTTCTTCAGCCATCCAACGCAAGGCAATGTTATCACGTGGGTGACATGCACCACCGTCTCCCATGCCTGGTTTCATATAACCTGGTCCCATAATACGTCTATCACTAGAGGCTAGTGCATCACAAACAAGTTCTGCGTTTATGTTACCCTGTGCTTCTGCAACGTCTTGTATCATGTTTACAAGTGATACTTTTGCTGATATAAATGTGTTGTAGAAAACTTTAATACATTCACACTCGTCCCATGTTCCAATAATGTAACGTGGTTCGTTTTGCATGATTGTTTTGTAGAAATCTACTAGTTCTTTTGCATCGCCAGTTTCGCTACCATCGCTGGTACCGATCATTACCATTTCTGGATTAACCATATCCCACTTGACTGTACCCATAGCAATTAAGTATGGATTGTATACAAATCTAGCATTAGGTAATAGAGGAATGAATTCCCGTCTAACAGTACCTGGTAGTACTGTGCTGATAAGGACTATTAATTGTTCGTTGGTCGCTACTTCATTTACTTTACGAAGGATATTTTTAACTATTGTATAGTCAAAATCCTTGTTTGGCAAATGGCTGGTAGGTGCTTTTCCATCATACTGTGGGTCATGCGGTGTAGGTACAGCAACAAAAACAATATCTTGTCCTCTTACTGCATCTTCCAACGTGTCAACCATTGTAAAGTTTTCAGGCTCTACAGGGTTAACATCATACCCAACAACATCATGTACTTCGGCAACCATCTCGGCGCAGGCTTGTCCTAACTTGCCTACCCCAATAAATCCGATTGAGGCCATTGTATTCTCCTGTGTTGTGTACTGTGAAGTACGCATGTATTTATCAAGTGGTGTCAGCAATAAACAAGTTAATTCGGCGCTTTAAGAATAAGTTGCATTAGTAAAAGAGGCACGGTTTTTGTCCCTATTCACAACTAAGTTAACGTTCCTGTTAATGATGATAAATATCCTTGTAACACAACTGTAACATAAATGTTGACTAATAGTTGCAATTCACATTAGTGATAAAGGAACTACAACGATGATACTGTTTGGTTATACAAATAGGAGAAAGTATCATGGCGAATCCATTAGGAATAGTAGCCAGATTAACTCGTCCATTACGTGACACGGCATCTGACTACTTCGACAAATTTGACTCAATGATGAAAGCTGGTAATATGACAAGCATATTATCTGAGGTTTCTTTACGGAGTTAATGTACGAAAGGGGCAGTTATTGCCCCTTTTTTTATGGTAAACCTGAATTGCTGCTATCTGATATCGTTGTTCTTTGATATAACTTTCTTTAACACATCTAACTTCACCCCTGATAACTTTGCATAATAAATTAATGCATTAGTATCCTTAGGGAAACAATGTCCTCCGAAACCTTTTTTGCCATCTGTGCCCGGTACTTGCATATGACTGTTGCCTATGCGTGGATCACTAGCTAACATATCTGTGAACTGGTCCCAATCCGGATTAGCACCACTTGCCTCAAACAATTCGTGTATCTCATTAAAGAAGGTTACTTTAGTTGCTAACCAACTGTTAATAGTATACTTGATAAGACTTGCTGTGATTAAATCTACTTTATAAGTAGGTACAACTTTAACACTACTGTGCCTGTTATATGCTTTTTCAACTGCATCGCAGTCTTTCCATTTACCGCCTAGCACTTGCATGTTAGGATTAATAAAATCAGAATGAGCATTTGCTTCTGTGAGGAACTCTGGGTTATATACAATCTTAACGCCAAAGTCTTTTTTCATTGTTGTTAAATGTTTAGGGGTAATAGTACTCTTAATAACTACTATGCCTTTGTATTGCCTATCGTACAAATCGCTTAGTACTTGTCTTACAATACTTACATCACAGTCATCGTGTGTTAGCTGTTGTGCTGTTGGAACGCACACAAAAGTAATGCTTGGCTCAAACGTAATTAAGTCGTCTATAGTATTGCTGTTATGTTTAGTATCAACAACAAATTGTTCTACGTTTTTATTAAAGCCAGCAATAACACTGCCTCCAACAAAGCCTGCTCCAATAATACCTAGTTTTAGTTTACCTTGGATCGCCGACATACCATTCCTTTACTGTACTTGCTCTAAATGAACGCCATGCGTCTTTATCTAAACACCATACAACAAAATTATCACTTGTAGGTTCATACTTGTTTATGTTTGCTTGGCCGTTACTTAACTCTTCATTGAGAGTGCAAGGCATTATGCGTATCTCTTTTGTGTGTAGTTTTTCGAATACTACTGTGACAACACCTGCGTGTGCCTCTTTTAAAAACTTAGCTGCATCTTTCATTACATTTCCTGTAGGTTAAAACACTATTATATAATATCTTGACTAGGATGTCAAGAAGATTTTACCAGTTATGTATGTTGCCTGCTATGATAAAGAAGCATGTACTGAAGTTTACTAACACAATAACTGTGCGTATTATTGCTATCTTATCTGCTTCTGCGTCTGTGGTACCTTCTTTCTCACCGATAGCTTTAGCCCATAAACGCCAATACTGTTTCATGTGCTACTGCCCAAACTTGTATATAATTTCTGTTTCTATTTTACTTTTAAACAGAGAGGTATACTTAGTCTCTTCACTTTCGTACTTGGTCTTAAAGATCCAGTTACCTTTCTTTACCTTGTAACCCATCTCCATACTGTGTCCGCCGGTCATAGGACCTGCTTCAATATACATGCCGTTAGCAATATACCCTAATCGTAAACTGTGGGTGTCCGTTTGAGACTTAGCGTCGTTGAATGGTAGCTCATGTGCGTATGCAACGTATCCTTGTGCATTTGCAGGAAAGGCGAATAGTATTAATAATAGTACTATTAATGCTGTTATCGATGTGTGTATCTTAGCCCTGATTGTCATGCTATAAGTCCTTTTTCTAATAAATCTTGTATTTGTTTTTCTCTAACCATTGCACCCCAGCGTCTCGGATTAACATACGTTTTCTTAAAGAATTTACACATTTGTTCATTTGGATTGAACAACATCATGCTATTGATAGCTTCGTTGAGTTCGTGTCCTAATCTGCATACTTCTTTGTATAACAATTCCTGTTGCCATTCAATTCTAGTATAACTGCACTTCATATCATTGAGGCCGTCAAACTTAGGTGCTACCTCATCATAGAAGAATGTTTTAAACCAATCAAAGTCTGATATTAAATTAACGTCCCAATCACTTAGTACTGCCATTTGGCAACCAAGTCTTGAACCATATATAGCCCATAAGCCGTTTTCTACATCAGTGCCTATGTTACTCCAAGTCTGTAATCTATTATAATTGCCATACCATATTTGTTGCTGAAATTCATCTGCTGGTACCCTAGTACCTTGATCTAAACTCATTTTAACACCTTCTCTAAATCCTGCTCTGAAGGCTTGAAAAGGACTTGCTGTTTGATGCACTTCACTGAATGTGTCGTTAAGTTGTATATAGTTTAGCTTCCAACAAAACTCCATACCCTCACCGTCTGTTGCGGCTTCGTGTGTGTTAATGCCTTTAGTATATTCAGTAGGCCAACATTTAAGTCCGCCATTACCGTACACTAATCCGTTGAGAATGTTCTTTGCATTCCAACTAAAGATGCTCTCTGATATGTTGTTGCCATCTAAATCAGTATCAGGAACATCTAACACTTGCTCAAAGAAGTCGTCCATGACAATGTTATCTCCATCAACTGTAATAAAGCGATCTGTTTCTGATTGGTTAGCACATGCCTTGTGAGCGGCATCAAATCCTTTAACACCGTGTACTCGTTTTGCCCATGGCACTTTGTTTAGTAAGTCTGCCCAATGCTCTTCGCAGTTTGGTTCGTCGTAACTGATATAAAATATATCTAGTTCTGTGACATCAATCTTTGCCATTAAATTTATTCCTGTTTATGTTCGCAAATATTTATCGAACAAAGGTGCTGTATAAACTACACAATGGCGCAAGTCTGCTAATAGTTCTTTTTGTACACATTTTTCCGTAAGTAGCTCAACCATTGACACAGTAACAGTATCAAAAATAACACCCTTCTGCTCCGGGTCGCACACATGAAATTTAAATATGCGTTTACCCTTGATTGTTGCTTGTATTGGGTATGTACCTTTAAATGATTCTTTAATTGCTTCGCTAAGTTCTATAATTGCGTAATCATCTTTTATGCTAATCATACAATCCGCTACTGTTTCAGTAGGACTGAATTCTATTTTTATAACATCATCGTCTTTCATAGTAGCATACACTGTTGCCTGTGGTCGTAATTGCAACTCACATCTGCCATCTTTGCGTCTAACTACCCAAAACTTATTAACATCTTTGCCGTCAAGTACAGCGGTTTCTGTATTAGTGAATTCGTATGTTTGCCAAAGTGGATTAACTTCAGCCGCTGACTGAAATGTAACACTCACAATATCTCCGCGGTCATTAAAGAAAACTCTTTGAGAGCGGTATAAAGTATCTTGCTCGTCCATTAAGGCAGCAAAATTACCAGCGGATGCTTTACCTTCTAAAAAGCGATTCTTTCGTGCAAGTACTTGTGGATTAACTTCTGGCTCGTCTGGTGTAAATGTCATTTCTTTTCCTCAACAAATTTATAATTGTCAAATAATTTTAGTGTAAAAATACTGCAACCTCTAAAATCTGAGGGAGTTTCTTTTACTACTTTCGTACTATTTAGTATATCGTATAAAGAAATAGTCACAGTGTGGAACATAAAACTAGGATCGTTTTTAGATGTTAGATATAATGCAAACTGTTTTCTACCGTTAATAACAGCATCTTCGGATTTAATTTCTTCATACTTTTCTAACAATGATTTATGTGCTGTTATTGTTAATGCTTTCGAACTTAAACTTATCTTAATATCGTAAGTTGTTTTTGAATTCTTGTCAAGTTGGAATAAGAAATCATTTTCAGTACTAATTTTATCAATTATTACAGGGCGTACTTCTATAAACTTAACATGTTTATTATGCTTGTCTGTGCGTATACGATACAGATTCCAATTTTTATCTACCAATATAGCAACCTGTTCGTTGGTAAACTTAGCTATTTCGCATTGGTTCGATAGTTCTTCATTCCATTCTTTGCTCATGGAAATAATTGTGCCTTCTTCATCATGCCACACATTCCAATCTAGTGATTCAATGTGCTTTGTTAGGCCAGCAATGTCTCCGCCGTGTTCTGCTTTAGCGTCTGTGAATCTTTTCTTTCTAGCAAGAGCGGCTTCAGATACCAAAATCATTCTCCATTTGTTTAACCATGTCTGGCTTCATCCAGTTTTTCTCTACATAATGAAACGGTAGTAGTTGTTGGAAGTTTCCTATTTTAAAATCATTATACTTGTTATAATAAGTAGGTAATGACTTAGTCCAATCTTCTTCTATAAGTGTGGAAGGTATTTCCTGTACATGACTTTTCATGTGTACAAAAGTAGGAAAGTTATGAGCTAACGGCTTAGTACATTCTGCTTCTATGTCTAACAATTGCATTGCCAACGCATACGCAACGTCACCACTTAACCATGCTGGCTTTCCGTTAGGCATATACTTATAAAACATTCTTTGCCAATGTTGAAATATAATCTCAATCATTGCAAACAGTTCACTGGCTAAATCACTTTTCTTAAAATAAAAGAATGCTGTGTAAACATTAGGTAACTCATTTTTTACAAAATACTTTCTATAGTAATCACTAGTAACAACATCGCCTCTATATGTTCTAACGTTTGTAGTAGCCCATACATCTCGTTCACTTAACATATCCCACCAGTAACTTACATCAGTAGGAAATATCATATCAGTATCTAATATAACTGTTTCATCATAAGGTGACATATGATAAAACTTCCATTTGTTGTTTATCTTCCAGGGATGATTTTCTGCATCATCATTCCACGGAATATCAACAATGTGATCAAATACTTGTTTGTGTTTTGTTTTTATTAATGCCTTCGTGTTGGTATCTACACACACCGTTAGATTGCTTACAGTGCTCTGTGTTAGCTTTAAATTGAGTGCTAGGGCATACGCCTGCTCTAAATAATCAACAGTCTTGTTGTTTTGTGCAATACAAATATACCCTTTACTCATTTCTTTTTTCTTTTATAGAACTGTTTATTAGCATTACGTTGGAAACTCCATTCAAGGAATTTACTAATTGCGTTACCTATCATTCGTTGTAATTTAAACATTATAGTTTAACCGCTAATAATAAAAGTATTGATATCAGCAAAACGTTTGTCATAAAAATTCCTATTGCTAATATCGTGTGGTACCATATCCATCTTGTCTTGTATGCGTTTTCAACAGTTAATGCTGCAGGATCTACATCATCCTTCATCATATCTATAACAACTGTCTCTGTAACTGTCTCTGGCTTTTTCCAGAATTGTGTAAACCAATTCATCTTACTTACCCTTTAAAAAATAATTATTACCCTTAGAGAATTTACGCACTTTACCATTGTACCACATAACTTTTAGTAGAGATGTTTTTCTCATCCTTGGTAAAGTGTATTCCCATTCCTCTCCTTCCGTGTCAACCCAAGTACAATGATAGCCATACCATAAATGACTCTTGTACCATTTAACATTGCCGCCTTGCATTATTAATTTTTCTAATGTCCAAAAATAGCAGTTGTTCTTTTTTGTTACTAGCCTAATTGGCCACATCCAAAAGAATACTATGAATATAAAAAATGCACATAGTTTTCTACCTAGATCTTCCATTACTCTTTATTTTTGTATACTATATTCATTAACGAATCATCGTCAGTACTAGTACTGTTCTTTCTAACTTTAAACTCGTCACCGTCTTCTAACTTCATAGTATAACTATCGCTAGGTGGTGTAATTTCAGCATCTGCATTCATAAATCTTCTACGTTGTATCCAATCCAAATTGTTTTCTGGAACACTTGGGTTAAACTTTTTTGGTTGTTTTTTATCTGTCATTCTTTAAATTTCCATTGTTCTCTAAACAGGCAGAAGCGCCTATTACCATCTGCTGTTTCATATACAAACTGCATCGATAATAGTTGTACTACTTTGCCTTCGAACGTACCATTTAATGTGCAGGTATGCTCAATTCGGTCACCTACGTTTGGTGTTTTCCTGGCTATCTTCTTCATCCTTTTCTTCTGGTTTGAGATGACTTTCATCTTCGCCGTGTCTACCACGCTGACGATTTCCATCTCCATTTAATTCTGTTAAATCTTGCTGTTTCTTTCTATAGTCCTTGTCTTCAGGCGACATAGTCGAGTAACTCCTTACTGATTCTGTTGATTGCCCATTTGTTCATTACATGCAAATCAACACCGCTCCATTTGGTAATCATAAAATCGCCAGGCGATCTAGGCTTTTCTAAATATAGTAAAAGTGTATCTTCATTTACTGCACTGTGTACATCATCTGTATCAAATGTTTTGTACAGTGTTGTAGGCAGTTGAGGGACTCCTTTATCTACAAAGCCGGACATCATGTGTGCTGCTACACTAAAACTATAATCATTTCTGTATAGTCTTCCCTTCCATTTGTATAAGTCTCTGTAAAATTGACTGTTGTCTTTTACATGCTTTACGCAATTGAAAAAACTTTCTACATACGGTGTCTTTCTAAAGTACACCACAGTAGCCCAATACATTGTTATGCCTAAGTCATTGAGTCTATCTAAGTTCTCAAACTTTCGTTCATACATAACATCCTGAAACTGCCAATTCATCATCAGTTCGTTGTTATGTCCCCAACACTGATTCAGTGTGTCGCTTAATACAAGATAGTCTGCATCAAGTAATATAGTTTCATCGTACGGTGAGAGATCGTATGCATCACATCTATTTACATTATAAAACGATAAGTTCTTTGCAGTGTGACTAGTATCTTTAAATATGCGTATGTTTGCACGTTTAAAGTTTCTATCTTTTTCACTTATAACTATATTGTTTATTGCTTTTTTAATCTTTGCTTTGCCTAACTCTTTTTCTGCGTGAGCTAAACTATGCGAATCTGTAACCACAGTAATGTTTTTAATACCTAAATGTTTCTGTATCAAGAAACTGTTCACCACTGCCAACTTGAAATAATCGATTTCATCGTTGTTGTGGGCAAACATTATAATGCCGCGACTATTCTTCTTTTTCATTTAAATCCAAAATCTTATGGACTTTTCTTGCCCTGCGTAGTTTTTCATACTCAGCATAGTAGTCGTTAGTTACTTCAAACCATCTACTTAAAATCTCTTTATGGAATGCTTTTAGCTCTACTTTAATAGGATTATCAAAGCTGTCTAGCAACACTGCATCTTTGTGTTTGAGATCTATAAGTTGCTTACAAAATGTAAGTAGCGGTAAGTCTATAACAAATGTGCCACCGTTTATACTATAACTCAATAAGTTCTGAGTTTTAGCCTTTAGGGCAGCGTTCTGATTATTCAGGGTAACTCGGTAATTTGCAAATTCTAGTGCTTTAGATAAACGTGTACTCATACCTATATTTAAGTCAAAAAAAAGCCAGCAACCGTAATTACTGGCTTTATTTATATACGTCTATATATTACGAGCCGCTAATTGCGCCTGTGCCATCAGTCGGTGTAGCAAAACTAAAACCTGAACCATTTGCGTTAGGCTGAAGTCTTCTTGCGTTAATAGTAAGTGTACCATTTACCGCTTCATCGAGAACGTTATCGCCTTCGTCGCGTAGTTTAGTCTGTATTGTAATTACAGTTGGGTTAGTAGTACTATTTACTTTAGCATTAACTTGAATATAATCTGATGTATATGGTGATGTTCCACCGTAAAAAATTATAACCTGTTGGAATGCTGTTGTTAGTTCATAGAGACCTAAACCTGCACTTGTTCCTGCACTTGCTGATGTTGTGTCATGATATAACCATACATCTGAAATGCCGCTTAGTTTATTAGTCCATTGTGTATTCTGACTATTACTTGTACCGCCACTTCTACTTGCACTCATGCCTACTGCACCACCACCATTAAAGTATGCTCTTAAAGCACCTTCACTAGCAAATGTCCATGTAGTTTCTTGTGTTAATGTATTAGTCCATGATGCTGTTCTTGTGACACTAGCATCTGTTGCAGCGGTTCTACTTGCTGGTACAAATCTATTGTCCCAACAATCTTTAACGTTTAACATTGTGTTGTTCCACGTTGCTGCTACCATACTGGTTCCTGTAGTAACATCTGAGCCTACACCAGTTCTAACTGATTGTCCTAAAAACGCACACATTGCCTGCACATCATCCTGTAAATCTTTAAAGCCGCCTGCGCCAGTGTCTTGCACTGTACTACCTGCACTTGCTGCACTAACACCTGCACCACCTTGGTTCCAACCATATGTAGATGCTGTTGTAAATGTACCTAGAGTTACATCAGCTGCGCCACTTAGCAAAGTGTTTACATTGGTCCGAGCATTATTAAAGTCCACTGCTGCTACGGTATCTGTACCTGCTACGACTTGCGTCATATTAGTACCGCCTGTTATTGTAATTGCTGATCCTGAAGCCATTTAAATCTCCTAAAATTTATTTTATGCCTATTACTGCTTCGACAACACCTTGGTTGCCGTCTGTTTTGTTCTCTAATGATCTACCAATGATTGCTTGTATAGGTGTATTTTCATCCACTGCCCATGCTAATCCTGGTACGTCACTAGACGTTAATCTTTGTCCTTTACTGACTTTACCAATTACTTTAACAGGTACTCTGCCCTGTAGTGCAACCGGAAGACCGTCAATGTCTTTGTTCATTAAGTATGCTGGATCTGTTGAGATAACTCCAAATACTTCTGTGTCTGCATGTTCTGTTGTCATTGTTATTTCAGCATCGCCACCAATCTTAACAACTGTGCCTGCTTCATAATCTGCGTCTGTTGTGTATTTCTCAGCCAAATCCGCATAACGTGCCTGTGTTGCTACACCACTAAACAAAGTTGCTGTTACTGTACCACTAAAGTTACCTGTAGTTGCACCAGTTAAAGCACCACTTGTTAATTGTGCTGTACCGTCTGTTAACACCGAACCTGTTACAGTAGCTAAAGAAGTAATTCCTTGAGCACCTGTAATAGCACCATTATTGATTGAAACTGTACCATCTGTAAGTGTATCACCAGTTACTGTACCTGACATAGTAGCAGTTGCTCCTGCAATACTACCAGTTACGTCACCAGCTAAATCACCTGTAAATGTTGTTGCACTTACTGCTGTTGTTGACAATGTGCCTGTACTTGGCACATAACTAAGTGAAGCATGTGCCCTAGTATCTAAGTTACCTGATGTTCCTTGTCCTAAAAATACACTATGCGATACTGCAGGACTTGCAGGAGCAGTTACAATAACTTTTCCTGATACTAATGCAGTTGAAGTTGTTGCTGATTGCAACGTAGAATAGTTAACAATGTCTGTGGCTGCTGTTGCTGTTGTAGCTATTGTACCAGTTGTTAATGTTACTGCATCAATATCTGCACTTTCTAGGTTAGTTAAAGTATTTACATTAGTAAAGTCTAAATCACCTGATACAGTTAAGTCGTTTACAAACAATGAATTAACTTGATTTGTAGCATTACCAATGTTAACAGTTCCAATAATGCCAACTGTTTGAGGAGTTCCTGCATTACCTATTTGAATTGTATCTGTATGTAAAGTACCAAATCTATTAGTAGCATTACCTAATGTGTAGTTAGTGCTAACAGTACCGCTTGGTACCCAGTTAGTAGAACCTACATGAATATAATCTGCGGCTGGAACTATTGTTCCGCCAACGTTAAAAGCGTTTGCTTTATCTGCGAATGCACTTGTATCTGCTTGAGCAATACTTGCATCTGTGTAATCTGCTCTAAGGTTCATACCCTTAGTAATTGTACCACTAAAACTATTTACATTTGACAACGTAGCATAGTAAGGATCAGTTGGGTCAACTGTGAATGCTGTATCAGAGAAGATAGCCATAACAGTTGCACCTGCACTGTCGTGTTGCGTATCTGCTAATTCACCCGGACTTGAGCCGTCACTTATATATTTTATTGCTACAACCGGAACAACACTTGGTGAACCACCTTGTGATTTTAAGAATAATGTTTCAGTTTTTGCACCGTAATTTGATGCACTACCTGACTCAGCACCTGTTACTGCTGATGTAACTGTACCACCTGGTAATACTGCATCTCTAAAAACAGCACCATCGTAAACTTTTAATTTGTCTTCTGTAGTATTAAAATACTGAGTACCTGTTACTACTTCTTCTGTAATATCAGTTGCACTAGTCGGTACTAATGATGTTCTTGCCCATGTTGCGCCATTGTAAACTCGTAAAGTGTTTTCGCCTTTATCGTACCATAATTGGCCAGTCGGCAAGTAAGTAGCACTAGGAGGTGTATTACCCGCAAAGTTTTCTAAATGTCGAACAGTATTTGTAAAAATACTTTGACCGTAATTGGTAGCGTTTCGCCCAATAACAGTCAGCGACAACGAACTACTGTCTTTTGCTTCGTCGTTTACGGTTATTACATCGCCGTTATTTGTTGTTACTGAATACGCCATTTAATTATTCCTAGTTTTAACTTAACTGAACCCTAATCGTATAAATTATTTCAATCACCCTGTTCTGGCTTTTCTGAACTGGATGAAAGATTACATGTGTTAACATTTTCGAATCATCGAACGAAGTAGCATTTGTAAATACTCCCAACTCATCAAAAACATAGTCACCTACGTTTGTTGTACTGCTATCAAATACATCTTGACCTGCGGGTTCGTTGTATCCTAACGTCACTGTCATTTTAATATCAGTATAAGAAGCTCCGGTAATTATTTCAATTTTATTATCCGAATCTGACTCTACACCCTGTATATCTTTATGATATGTCTTGTTATACAGCGATGCCGATGCTTCATATGCTTCACTTACTCTAGGGGAACGATATAAAACCTTTCCACCTGCAGCGTCAACACTTGTTCCACCGTTGCCAAAAGCAATAAAATTAACATATGAATCAGCGGTATTATTTAATGCCTCTGCTACAATCCTTGCCATGTTACCGTAGTGAATGGCATTTCTTTTGTTGATAAATTCTTCTTTAGTATCCGCATCACGAATAATAATGTGCCCGGACATGTTTAGTCCAGCATTATCAACAACTTCTTCTTGATTGTCCATATGATTCAACTCATTTACCTTGTCTTCTTGCATTGTACTTATTTATCACTTTTCATTAAACTATGTTTAAATGCTGTCCCAGCCAACCTGATCCCAACCTTTACTGTCAAAGCCAACACTTGATACTGAATCACCGTGTAAGAATGCAGCAATTGTGCTTCCACTTCCGGTGTTTCTGTTTGTAATATCTGTAATACTTGTTTGTGATCCGTCTGCCTTTAACCAGTTTGCAACATTAGGATCTCTAGCTTCTGATCCTGCAGTTCCGCCTTCTATAAGTGTAGCATCAAATACATCTGATTTACCAGCTGATACAACAGAAACACCCGCTTCGTGCTTAATATATGTATTGGATAATGTAGCTACATCGTCGACGTATATATAAGCAGGGCCATTTGGTATAGTAGTACCTCTAGTACCTCTTGTAATACCCGATAACTTGTTGCCTGCAACACGAAGATATTCTATACGCTCACTGTTATCCAACCATGCTGCACCCGGTATACCTGGCTTAGGTATCGGTAACTTAGTAGCGTTTATAACTGTAATTTCGGTATCCCATGCATTAATAACAGATGCAGTTGAGGTTGAACCTGAACCATCTGATAATACTCTTAGATACTCATCTGCACCAAACAAGTCTTGGTGTACAATATATTCTGTTCTTGCTGATGCTACACCACTTGTAATACTAACGTTACCTGCTGTAGTAATAATTGTACTATCTACGCCTGCTAACGGTATTTCAAAAGTTGAGCTTGTAACATTTGCAATTGTGAACGAAGCATTTAAAATTGTACTGCCTTCATCTGTTAGTGTAACAACATCATTATTAACAAGCAATGAAGCCGCTTGTGGACTTGTAATTGTTACAACACTACTTACAGAATTCGAAATTGCGTCTGCTGTATACGGTCCAATACCAATTGAAGCAACCGGTGTATTGTTTCCATCATATGCGTTTGTATCTGTTACAACATGCATGACAAAGTTTTCTAAAGGACTTAGATAAACAAGTTCTTCTGGTCTTTCATTTCCATATAATACGTGGCTAAATGTTGCACCATCAAATCCTGAATATGTAACACCGCCTTCTCTGTATGTGCTGTTACCACTAAACAAGCCTTCGAAGTTTTGTACGTTAATCAGACTATCGAACTGTGAACCAAATCCATCTGTGTAATCAAACGGTGATGTATCGTAACCAAATGAGCTTTGTAATGCTAATGAATCTTGTCCGTTAACACCCATCGTAAATACGTTTGCATCTAATTCCTCACCTTGCCATGTGCCACCAACTTTTTGTTTAACTAAGTACAATGTCCCATTTAATGCACCAGCAACTACTGCTGTTTGCATTTTAGTTGAATCTGTTGTAATACTTGTATTAGCACTTGCACCACTGCCGTAATAAAGATCAATCTCTGAATTAAACTTAGCTCTAACATCAGTATCAAACTTAAATAGTCTGCCACTTGCTGTATAACTGTTAGATGCAACATTACTTACGTTTACTATGCTGTTTGCATTAATGTCTGCAATGTTTTGTCCTATGCTAACATTATAACTTGTAGTTGATGCGTCATGTCCTGCTTGTAGCAAACGCCAATCTGTTCTATCAAATACTATGTTAATTTTATTAGCACGAACTGGTGTAGTATTTTCCCAATGCACTTGATCAGTTTTATAGCCGCCATATGCTTTCGTGTAATCACTGTTGTTAGCCATAATTGCTCTATCAGTGCCTACAGTAAAGTCTAATGTTCTAACTTCGCCTATTAATGGATCTGGGTATGCCGGTACGTCAAAGTCACTTAACATTTGTTCATTAATGTATTCTAGTGGAGCACGTTTACCATCTTTATATTCTCTAATTTTTGCAGTGTAAGGCTTGACTTCATTCATGTATTCTGTTACACTGTTAAAGTTGTCAGGTTTGAATCCTATACGCTGTACAAGATCTTCTTCCTCTTTTTCAATGTAGATATAAGAAGTTTTGAACGCCCAATCTAATTCTTGCTGTTCGCCTAACGCATACTTCAACATTTCAAAGAATACTTCATTAAAGTTTGCAGTAGAAGTAAACACTATATCTTTAAGTGCTATTAACAATGCTCGTAATTCTGTTTGCATTGTTGTATTAGCATCGTCTGTATAAATTGTGTCTTTTAATTTTACTGTTTCTTTTTCAATAGCAATTTGATAGAACTTACTAGCAGTAGGGTTCCATCGCCATAACTGGAATCTATCACTCTTGCCTGCTTTAACCATTACTATTGTGCCGTCGACAATAGTATTGCTGTTTAGTTTATCTAGTTCTTTAACACTTGCTACAGTAAATGATGCTTTGTATGTATTATCAAATCTAATTTTTGCATTAGTAATATCATCAACACGTTTTACATCAAACCAGTTTATAGTTTCAATATATGTGTTAGTAGTTATTGCTGAATCCCACCCAGGATATAAAGTGTTTAACTTTGTATCTGCTAGTATCTCATTTAAGATATACTGTAATACTCGTCTTGCTTGCTTAGGTTTCTTAAACATTGTTTGACGAGGACGGAATGCAACACCGTATCTTTCAATCTCACTAAGATTGTCTGCAGGTACTTTGTTTCCTGCAGCATCTATTTCGCATAAACTATCAATTAGCTTTAGTGCTATATCTTCTGGTACTGTACTATTGTTATCATTTTCTCTTAACAGTTTCCATGAAGCATGTTTTAGCCCTACTGGATTAATATTTCTGCTTAAATTAATTTGTATGTTTTGCTCATCTTCACGCAATGTTTTAGTAAGGTTGCCCATTACAAAACTTGCAACATTAGTATTAGCAATACTAACTGCATCACGCTCATGCACACCTGCACTGATATAGCTCACAGTGTTTAAGCCTTGCCCAATTGGATCTGCTAAGTATCTAGCTAGATTAAATGTGCTTGTTTTTCTGCCAGCTAGTTGTGATGCCAATGTAGAAATTGTGCTTACATTTTGTACCCAGTAGTAATAACAGTTTATGTAAAGATTAGACACTGGGTCTAGTCTTCGTTCAATAATAAACTCGCTACCGTTCTTAGGTGTTCCTGTGCCGCCAGCATCTGCATACTCTAATGGAGTAACTTTACTTTCGACCCATTCGTATACTGTAATTGCACTGCCTGGGAATGTACTACCCCAATTTAACCAACGCTCTCTGTTTGTGCCTTGCTCATACCAGTTGTATCTAACTGTGCTAGTGTCCCACCATACTTGTCCAACATTTGGCTTGCCAAATACAGCACGTTGTGTTGTATAAACAACAGGGTCTGATTTTCCAGTGTATGTAATTTCAGCATCAACAAATGCAGGTAATACGCCTTTGAACGGATCCCACATATCATAATCAAAGTCTTTTTGACCTGTTGTGGAATCATATATAATTGTATTTTTAATGTACTTAGGATCTACAAGAGCTTCCTGATATCTATTTTTAGAACCGTCAGCAATATTTAAGTATGCCCAACCTTTGCCTTCGTAATCATCAACCCATACATTACCTAGTGTACTTATATTAGTGTCATCGCCATTTCTTACTACAACGTTTGCTGTACTACTTGCATATCTTAAACTCTCTAAGTACAATACTTTTGCATCTCTAGCATCGTTAGTAGAGCTTACAAACGTACCGTCTAAGTTTCTTAATTCGTATTGATATAAGTCGCCAACATAAGTAGCGTTAGCGCCGCCTAACATACTACTACCGTCACTTCTGAAACCACCGTTGTCTACTCCGTAGATAACCATTGTTTCTTCTGGTAGCTCTGTGCCAGTGCCGTCTGAAGCGTTATTGCCGTTGTCGCCTGTGCCGTCGATACCTAAACCGCCATCGCCACCATTGCCTAAACCGCTATCACCGCCGTTGCCTAAACCGCCAAGGCCGCCATTGATAGCATCGTTGATACCAGCTGCATCTGTGAGGTTTTTATCATTTTGCGGAGTGCCGTCTACTACTGTCATCTTTCCAATATCGTTATCATATGAGCCTGCTGGAAGTCCTAGTTTTTCTAAAATACCAGGTGTCCTCTCATCAATTATAATGCCGTCATAGTCTGGGAAATCACCGTTTAACTGATCTATATCATCATTGATTGGCGTAATAGACCAAGTAACACTATTAGGATCGTAGCCTGCTGCTAAGAAAGCTGCATTTATTAAGTCTGCTAAATGCTCTGTTGTAGAGTAGTCACGAATAACATCTGGTAAACCTAACTTGCTTAATACATCTGCTTTCTCTGAACAGTCTGGAATTTCTCTTGCTGTTAAGAATATTCTAGCACCTGATCCAGCTTGGCCGTGTCCTGTTAGACTTCCGTACTTGCCTGCTGATGGAACATAAGTTCCTGGCTCTGGTAGCACCTGGCCTGTAACTGGATCAATTTCTCCTAGACCTGATCCACCCGACGATGCACTATCACCGATGTTAGGGTAATCATATTCTAACGGTATACCAGTGCTTAGGTCTGATGGGAATTGCTTGTACACACCTCTGTCAATTACGCTTAATCCTAAAATTGCGTTTGTATCAGGATCAACTGCTGTAACAACAAACTTAGCAACACGATCCGGTGTGCCTTTTGTTTCAACGTAAACACCTTGTGCGTTTAGTTGTTCAGTTTTAATTATAGCTCTAACCTTACAAGGTATAAGTTGTGTAGGAGTTGAACCTGCGCCTGTGTCAATAATTCGTATAACTGGCGGTCTAGCTGGATCGTATCCGTATCCGCCTTCGCCCATAATAATTGTGCTTATACCATTTTGTTCATCAAAGGTAACACCTATTGCTTCAGCTTTAGAACCAGGTGATGTTCCGTCACCTACAAATACTTTAACATTGCCTTCTGACGAATAATTTGCACCCGGTATTTCTATACATAATTCTCTAATGCTACCAAACGGTGATGCTACTGGTGTACCACCAATAACTCTTAATCTGTCGCCAACTGTATATCCACTACCGCCTGTAAACGTAGTAGTACTTGTATTAGTAGGTGTTTGTGTAACTACATTGCCATCGGAAGTATTAGACATGCTTACTGAACCAGTTGACATAGTAGCCGGTGTGCCGTTAATATTGTACAGCCCTATTGGATATAAACCTGTTGTTGTAGTTGTAACTCCGTTAGCATCTGATTCAGAAATAAATGGTGCTGTTCGCATTCCTAATTGTTGGAAACTTCTTACAATGTGGAAATCTAATACTTCTTTGTATGCTCCACCTCTGCAACCGTCTCTGAGAGTTATCGGTGCTGATCCACAACTGGATATTTTAATTGCTGTCTTACCGTTCTTGGTTGTTGGCATTGTTGTGTAGCCAAATCCTGCAGAGCATTCAATTTCTCGTAGTGTTGCTGCAGGCGTGCCTTTAATGCTGATGGATCTATTATTAATTATAAATTCATCACCTGGTACCATTCCTATTAAATCATCTTCGGTCACCACAGCACCCGGTGTTGGTCGAATTAACTCGACATCTACTACAGGGCCTGCAGGCAGACGACGTTTTGTTCCATCTGGATTTTCTATATCGATAGTTGGCTGGAACGTTATCACTGGATCAATAGTAAAATCTATACCATCTGTAATTGGACTATCATCTGAACTTAAAGTTTCAGGTGGTGTTAATGATCTGCCGTATGCCGCATTGCCTGAGTTTGTTGAGTCATATACACTAGCACCTGGGATAATTGTTGGTGGTCCTGCAGGAGTAGTAGTAAATACTGCATTGCTAAATCCTGGTATGCCTGATGTACTGCCAACACTATTTGTGCCAGATCCGCCTGTGCCGTTTGTGCCGTAGCCTGATGTGTTTCCACCAGAATTAAATCCGTTAGTTGCACCCGAAGCTGCTGAACCTGGATTACTTAGATTTTGTAGATCGTAATTGCTACTGCCTATCTTCAATAACTGATGTTCTACAGTAATGTTTTTCATTGTACCAGAATTGCCTAAATGACTAGATCCAGGATACATACTTAAATTAAGACCATTAATTCCTCTGTTAGGAATTCTAATTGGTTTTTGTAGAGCAGCACTTAGCGGAATTATGTTACCGCCGGAAACACGTTGTAAAGTATTGTTTACATATCTATTATTGGTTAAGTCTGCTGGTCTGCCAATGTTCTGTGGGTTTACAGTTTTTACTGTTTTCTTAAACACACTAGGCATATGAGTGTAGCCTGCCATTGGCGCGGCACTAAATCCACCATAGTTATGTACATAAGTAACTCCAGGGAACTGTGCCTTCTTAGCCCAACCGCCTCGTCCGAGATATTGAATTCCGCCTCCGCCCATAACATTACCGATACTAATTTTTGGTTTTGTTGTAGGCTGTCCGGTTGGACTATATGTAGGTGTTGCTTTATAACCTGTCCATTTTGGTGCTGCTGAGCCTGCTCCTGTGTAATTACCTGCTGGCGTACTAGGTGCAATTTTGCCTGTCTTAGTTGTAGTAGGATAACAAATTACATATCTGTAAACATTGCTAAGTTTTTGAATTTTAAGTTTTAAGTAAGACCCTGCTCCAGGATTAAAGTTAAATTCTATAACACCACAGTACTTAATACCATCACCTGACTTTGTAAAGTCTTGTGGGAAGTTGCCATTACTGGTGTTTGGATTGTAACCACGATGTTTTCCACCTATGTGGTTAGCGTATGCTGGAACAGCTTTCGAAGTTTTAATTTTTTCTTTTTCTGCTGCTGTTGCTTTCCTAACAGTTGCACCGGTAAATCCTTTACGTTTGCCTGTTGTTTGATTTTTTTGCTGTATTTGAATTGCTTCAAGTATATCAGGTGCAC